>Ga0307426_1000640_pt1 | contig 23911 bp, 29 predicted proteins | sample SalMarWE160340MG_FD_202165 | JGI IMG/M metagenome (GOLD analysis project Ga0307426, IMG submission 202165) | Salt marsh sediment microbial communities from the Plum Island Ecosystem LTER, Massachusetts, United States - WE1603-40 | ecosystem: Environmental > Aquatic > Marine > Intertidal zone >...
TGCCGGGCGGCGTGAACAGCCCCGTCAGGTCGTTTAACGCCGTTTCGGGGACTCCAGTTTTCATATCAAGGGCTAAGGGTGCGTACCTGTACGACGAGGACGGCAATAAATATACCGATTATATGTCCTCCTGGGGCCCGCTCATACTGGGGCACGCGGCTCCCGAAGTAGTAAGCGCGGTTAGAAAGGCCGCAGGCAGGGGAACCAGCTACGGAGCCCCGTGTGAAAACGAGATAGAGCTCGCCAGGCTTATAGTTGACTCTTTCCCGTCTGTAGATATGGTGAGAATGACGAGTTCCGGCACTGAAGCTACCATGAGCGGAGTGCGTCTCGCGCGCGCCTGCACGAACAGGGATTACATAGTAAAGTTCGAGGGCTGCTACCACGGACACGCGGACTATCTTCTGGTTAAGGCGGGGTCGGGTGCTACCACCTTCGGGTCGCCCAGCAGTCCCGGAGTTCCGAAGTCATTTACCGATAAGACGCTCCTTGCAAAATACAATAATCTAAGCTCCGTGGAAAAGCTTTTCAAAAAACACGGGAGCAAAATTGCCGCGGTCATTCTGGAGCCTGTTGCAGGCAACATGGGCGTCGTCCCTCCTCGTGAAGGTTTTCTCGAGGGCCTGAGAAAAATCACTAAGGACTCCGGTGCGCTCCTTATATTTGACGAAGTCATTACGGGATTCAGGCTCGGAAAGGGCGGAGCGCAGAAAAAATACGGCGTTACGCCGGATATAACGTGTCTCGGAAAGATAATAGGCGGAGGGCTGCCGGTAGGCGCTTTCGGGGCGCGTAAAGATATAATGAGCATGGTCGCGCCTATAGGCCCTATGTATCAGGCGGGAACGCTGTCGGGCAATCCTCTTGCGATGGCAGCGGGGCTTGCCACGCTGACGAAGCTCGGTCAACGGCGAAACTACGTAAAGCTCGGGAAAATGACGGAAGAACTGGTGGACGGCATCAGTGAAATTATACGTAAACTGGGAACCAAAGCGTGTATTAACTCGGTAGGCTCCATGTTTACGGTCTTCTTTACGGGAACGGCGCCCGTCGATTACGCGACCGCACTTACGTGCGATACAAAAATGTACTCTAAATTTTTTGAAAATTTGCTCAGGGCTGGTATTATGTTTCCGCCTTCTCAGTTCGAGGCGGTTTTTGTTTCTCTGGCCCACACTGAAAAGGATATAAATAAGACGTTGAACGCGGTATATAAATCGCTTAAAGATATTCGATAAATCACGGGGGCTCACACATTTAACAGACAGAAGCGGTACAAATGGCTGATGTTTATCGCAGTGGGGTTCGAGCTTGGATTCTCCGTGATCGCGGGAATATTACTCGGCCACTATGTCGATAAATGGGTTGGGGTAAAAACACCCTGGTTTACTATACTGGGGTTGGTCGCGGGAGTTTTCGCCGGTTTCGCATTTCTGTTTAGGATGTTGAAAAGCTTAGATGACGGAAAGGACAGTTAGTCTGATTAACATACCCTCCATCGGACGAGTAGAAAAAAGCGGTTTGGTCGTGACGGCTCTGCTAACCGTTGTTACTTATCTCATCGGATCGAAAGACCTCGCGGTAGGCACGGCCGCAGGCGGTATACTCTTTACGGCCAATTTCATGGCGATCAGATTTATAGTAAACGCGCTTGTCGCCAAGTCCACGCCCAAAGCCTTTGCGATCTTCGCGTTCGTCGTTAAAATGGCTGTTTTCATAGCGATCGTTATTGCGATGTTCTTGTTCGCGAAAGTAGATCTATTCGGCTTCTTTATCGGCGTTACGGGCGTCGTCATAGTAATTATCGGAGAAAGCCTGAGAGGAAGTAAAGATGGAACACTTTAGCTGGTTCACGCTGATAGGATTGGGACACTACGATTACGTTTGGGGCTCCTTGGTCGTACTTTTGCTGTTAATCCTTGCGGGGCTCAAGATTAAAAGCACGTTATCAAAAGAAGAGTCCGTTCTACCGGACGAGAAATTTTCAATCAGAAGTATATTCGAAATTCTAACCATAGATTTCCTTTTCGACCTGTTTACCAACATGCTGGGCTCAAGAGAGCTGGCTAAGAGGTACTTTCCCCTCCTCGGGGCTACTTTCTTCTACATTCTAATAGCTAACTTACTTGGTCTGGTTCCAGGATTTTCATCGCCGACCGGAAATTTCAACACCCCTGTAGCGTGCGCTCTCGTGATTTTCGTCATGTACAACTACTATGGGTTTAAGGCAAACGGCATTGAGTACCTGAAGCATTTCGCGGGCCCTGTTATATTTCTCGCTCCATTGATGTTTGTGATCGAACTAATTAGCCACTTCGTGCGCCCGGTATCCCTTTCGCTCAGGCTGTTTATGAACATGACTGGAGACCACATGGTACTGGGAGTGTTTACGAACCTGGTGCACTACGTAGTACCGGCGATATTCATCGGTCTAGGAATATTTGTATCTTTTCTGCAAGCGTTTATATTTACGGTGCTTTCGGCGATATATATCGCTCTCGCGACGTCGCATGAAGCTGAAATTGAATGACATAAAAATCTTGATAACAATAACTCTTACCCTATGAAAGGAGGTAAAAAAAATGAAAAAGGCCATTTCAATGCTCTCGATTTTCGGTGTGGCAATGATTGCCGCTTTGGCGCCGACCGCCGCATTTGCACAGGAAGGCGGTGCCGGAGAGCTGACCAAACTCGGGCTCGCCATCGGTGCAGGACTGGGCATAGCGATTGCGGCGGGAATGGGAGGTCTGGGCCAGGGACGCGCTACCGCGGCTGCTTTGAGCGGAATCGCGAGAAACCCGGGCGCAAGCTCCAAGATTCTCACGCCGATGATTATCGGTCTCGCACTAATCGAGTCCCTCGTTATCTATGCTCTTCTTATAGCATTCCTGCTACAAGGAAAAATTTAACTTCATGCGGGGAGCTCCAACGGGCTCCCCGCATCCTCTCACAAAGGGTATTCCGCAGTCGTGCGTTGATATATCGGCCGTGTGATATTACCCTTCTGGCATGAAAAATATAATTCTCACCCTCCTTGTATCCATTCTCATCGCCGGATGCGGCGCTACGTCGGGTCTCATACAGAAAAACGATCAGGAGGACCTGGCGAAGTCCACCGACTTCTATTACAAGCTCATTTTGTGGAAGTACTATGAGAAAGCCGCCCAGTACGTGGACCCCGCAAAGATGAAGGAGTACGAGAGCTTCGTGCTCAGGAACGAAAAGGACCTCAACATTACGGGCTACGAAATTAAAGAGATCGTATATCTGGTGGACGACGATCCCGGCGGTAAAGGCGACGCACAAGACGCGGACGCGTGCGTCGTGAGAGTTTTATACAGTTATTACAAGTACCCTTCAGTATCCGAGAAGACCGTCATGGTGGAGGACACGTGGATCAGGATAAACAAGTTCTGGTACATCTCTTCCGATTATGAAAAAGGGACGTTTAATTGACCGCGGTATAAATCTAAGCGTAACCTCTCATAGAGGAAACTTCTTTGATACTATCTCTTCGGCTTCCTTTTTGCTGGTTATTTCTCCCTCCAGCTGAGCCTCTTCGACATAGCTAAGTATCTCCGAGAAAAGCGGCCCGGGCTCGTAGCCCATCTCTATCAGTTCTCTGCCCCCGATGAGCGGAGCGGGCTTTATCTCCTCGTCCTTGAACTCCTCGAACTTGTCCATTATAAACTCATAAGCCTCAAGAGAGCCGTGGCTTGCCTGGCAGTCGGCGATGTGGAGGACGAGGTGCTCCTCGAAGTTCCGCATTCCGATAAAGCGCTTGAGCGTGCTCTTTTTCATGCGGAAAACGTCCTTGAACTTCAGATGCTCCCTCACGAGCTCGTATATGAGCTCTATCTGCTTGTTCGAGAACTTGAGCTTCCTGCAGATCTTTTTAGACATCTCCGCCCCGACTTTGTCGTGCCCGTTGAACCTTATCCTGTCGCTGACGGAGAAAGTAGGCGGCTTCCCAACGTCGTGCAGCAGCCCGCCCATTGCCAGCTCCGGTGAAGTCGCCCCGCCCGTATGCTCGCGTATGTAATTCAGCACCATACAGGTATGCACGAATACGTCTCCTTCCGGGTGAAACTCGGGCGGCTGCTCCACTCCGGCCATTGCGTCCACGTCCGGAAGTATATGCTCCAATATGCCTGTTTCCCTGAGGAGCCTCAGGCCCGCTCCGGGATTGCTCTGGGATATTATCTTTACGACCTCGTCCCTTATTCTCTCCTCGCTCACCACTGTTATCTCGTGCGCGAGGCTTTTGAGCGCCTCGTAGGTTCCCTCCTCCATCTGAAAGCCGTACCTCGATGTAAACCGAACTGCGCGCATGAGCCTGAGCTTGTCCTCGTTGAAGCGCTCCCGCGGGTCTCCTATCGTCCTGACAATCCCGCGTTCTATGTCGACCATCCCTCCTACGTAGTCGATGACGCTCTCTTCGATCGGGTCGTATAGCATACCGTTGATGGTAAAGTCCCGCCTTATCACGTCCTCCTGGACGTCGGTGCTGTAGGTCACTATATCCGGACGCCGGCTGTCCGAGTAGCTCTCTTCTCTCCTGAACGTGGCCACCTCAAACTTGTAATGACCGATGAACACCAGTATCACGCCGAAGCTGACCCCCACGGGTACGGTGTGTGAAAATATGCGGGATACCTCCTCCGGAGTCGCGCTCGTGGTTATATCGTACTCGTACGGCGGGATATTCATCACTATGTCTCTTGTGCATCCCCCGACGCAGTAAGCCTCGTGACCCTCTTGACGTAGCTCGCTGACCAGTTCCTTCGCTATATCGAAAAGCTCGCTCGGGAAAGGTTTTGCCTTTAATACTTTTTTCATGGTTTTAAGCAGGTAATTTTACTGTATATTTTACACTCTGTCCTGCAAAGGATATCCTACATATCGGCAACGGTGAATCAATATGAATGAAAAGACTATACCGGAACTACTTCAAAATCGAGTAAAAGAGCACGGAACCAGGCTGTTGTTCCAGCGCCGGGACGGCTGGAGCTGGAAGCAGATTACGTGGCTCGACTTCGACCGCAAGGTTAAGAACATAGCGTCCTTCATGATGAATCTGGGATTCGGCAAGGGCGACAGGACGGTTGTAGTTTCCTCCAACAGGCTCGAGGCCATATCTTCGGAGATAGCCACGTTCCTCCTCGGAGGCATCATAATCCCGCTCCCGAGAGATACGGATGCGGAGGAGATCGTCAATACGGCTCACGACTATGATGCGAAGTTCATATTCATCGAGGAAGGCCCCTCGCTCGAAGGCGTATTAGCCTCGCTCGACCGCATACCAAATGTCGAGAGAATCGCGATATTTCCCGACATCAAGATGAGCCATGACCGCCTTATCAACTTCAGGGCGCTTCTCAAGGCGGGTCTCATGAACAGGAAAAAACTCCAGGACGAGCTTACGGAGCTCTCTTCGAGCGTCGAGCCCGGAAACCCGGCCATGCTATTCGTTGGGAAGGAATCGTCCGTTCAAGAGCCGAGAGAAGTGTCTCAGGGCGGCATTGTGGAAGCTTTATCGGCCATCTCGGATAGATACCCTGCCTTGGGAGACGAGGACCAGTCGTTCTCCTATCTCACGGATACGAGCCCCTTCGCAAAGCTCATTAATTATTTCACCATGTATAAAGCGAACAGGGCCGCCGTGGCCGACACGGAGAAAGACTTCTATATGGACGTGGTGGAAGTCATGCCCACGGTTCTGTTCGAGACAGGAGCGGGCATCGAGAACCTGTATAAAAATTCGCTTTCCAACCTAAACGGGGATAGTCCGGAGAAAAAAATCAGGTCCGTCCTCGGCAACAGGATCAAGTACATATTTACTGACCGGAAACCCGGCCCTGAGATTGAGCGTATTTTCGGGAAAGCCGGGGTCTCTCTTGTCGAAGTCCCGGAGTTTAGTGAAATCGGGAGCTAATCCTCAGTTTCCTCGACAGAGCATTTCGCCTTTCCTTTGCTGAAATTTATGAGCACCCTGTCTCCCGATTTGAGCTTTTTCGCGTCCTTCACCGCCTTCATTGACGGCAGCTTGTATGTAATGCTGTACCCGCGGTCAAGAACCTTTAGCGGGCTCAGGGCGTCGAGCTTCCCCGCCAGAGCGCTCATTTCCGAAGTAGCAGCGTCCAGTTTCGTCTTAAAGAGATTAGCTAGCTCGGCCTGCATCTGATCGATCTCCCTTGCGTGGTACTCTATACGGTTCCGGAGGGCGTACGCGATTTTCGCTTTAAACTCTCCCAGGTCCTCTTGCAGCTCGGCTTTTTCCCTCACGGCTATTTCCGCCGCCATCGAGGGGGTAGCAGCCCGCACGTCCGCTACGAGGTCCGCTATCGTAATGTCTATTTCGTGACCCACTGCGGAGATGACCGGCACTCGCGTCTTTATTATTTCTCTCGCCACCGCTTCGTCGTTAAACGCCCAGAGGTCTTCCTTCGAGCCGCCGCCGCGGGCGATTATTATAAGGTCAATGTCTTTAAGTTTGTGGAGCTTCTTGAGCGCCGACACTATTTCCCTCGGCGCCTCCTCTCCCTGTACTCTCGTAGGTGAGACGACGATTCCTAGATTGGGAAACCTCCTGTCCAGAACCTTTAATATGTCTTTTATCGCGGCTCCCGTGGGTGAGGTGACTATTCCGATTTTCCGGGGCAGAAACGGCAGGGGGCGCTTTCTCTCCTCGCTGAAGAGGCCCTCGGCGAGAAGCTTCTCCTTCAGCTGCTCTAAAGCGAGAGCCTGTGCGCCCACGCCCTTGGGCTCCATCTCCCTCACGTTCAGCTGGTACACGCCCTGCTTCTCGTACACGCCGACCTGTCCGCAGCATATAACGTCCATTCCGTTTTCGGGAATGAATTTGATTTGCTGGTTCGACCATTTAAAGCAAACCGCCGATATCTGGCTGTTTTCGTCCTTTAGCGAAAAATACCAGTGTCCGCTCGCGTAATTCCCCCTGAAGTTGGATACTTCGCCCGTGACCCACACGTATTCGAAGCCTATCTCTTCCTCGATTGTTTCCTTTATCCTGGCGTTAAGCTCTGAGACGGTGTATATCTGCGTTTTAAGAATGTCCTGGAATGAGAGTGAATCTTCCATCCCTAGAAGTATTTTGGATGGGGAGGTTTTAGTCAAGCTCGGGCTTTAGTCGTGAAGGGACCTCTTCGAATCTTTATTCGAGAAGCTGCGGATGATTCTCACTTATATAATCCTTAAGTGCCGTATCGAGTTTCGCGCCGCGGAGGGTATTCGCGTCCGATATCTGCTCGGCAGTAAGTTTTTTACATCCGGTAAGGTCGGCGCCTTCGAGTACGGCGTCGTGCAGGTTAGCCAGCTTTAGGTTCGCCCCGCGGAGTACGGCCCGGCTGAGGTCGGCTCCTATAAGGTGTGCGCCTTCCAGTATTGCCCCTTCGAGGGAAGCGTCTTCGAGCAGCGTGCCTTCAAGATTCGTACCGTACAGGGTAGCTTGATTGAGATTGGCGCCTTTCATATCGCAACCCTTGCAGAAAGCGAGCTTCATTTTGGCATTTTGGAGGTTCGCCCCGCTTAGATCGATACCTGTCAGATTGGACCATGCGAGGTCCGGCTCGACCGCCGGATTTTCCTCCCTCCACTTGTTCCACTCGTCGGCTCCCTTTTTGATTGCCGCCACGTGCTCCTGATTTGCCATCTCTTATTCCTTCCTGAACGTGTTGTTTGCGCGGAGCGTCAGTGCTCGAGGAATTTGATCGCGGAATAAATAACGTACAGGGCCATAAGGAGGAATGCGATTCTCGACAACAGCCCGCGAAAGCCGCCGACCTTTATTCCTATGGACTCGCCGCAGTTGGGGCATCTGTCCACCTTCATACCTATCTCGTATCCGCAATCACCGCATTTCGTTACTTCAGTGCTCATTATTATTCCACTCTACCGAGAGCAGGGGCGACGAGGCTGGGGTGGTGTTTTGCTATCTCGTCGGAAAGCATGCGCGTTATGTTCTTTATGTCCCACTGCGCCCCTTCGGACATCCTCAGATTAATCAGATGGTACAGCTCCCAGAGATCAAAGCTACCCAGAACCCGCCTGTTGTGTGCGTTCGTTACGACGTAGCTTGCCGTCTCCGTCAGGTTCTCGTTCATCAGTTTTCCGTAGAGTTCTTCACTTGTTTTAATTGCCTGGAGGAGCATATCCGTAAGTCCGGCATCTTCTATATTGGGCGGGACGGTTACGCCGTGAGCCACAGAGGGGTCTTTGAATATCCAGTCCGTTTTTCTGTGGCGCAGTAGCTGGTGCCAGCACGCCTCGCTAATAACGAACTCGGCTTCGTACTCGACCAGTTTAAGCGCGTTTACGGGGTCGTCGTACTTGCCGAGCCTATCGATCGATTTTTTGAGTGTATCGAGCTTTCCGGTGGAATCTATATTCGCAAGCACTCTGTCAATCTCCGCGTAGCTTAAATCCGAATGCTCGAACTGTATGGCTTTTATCATCTTGTCTATGGCTGCTTCCTCCGGGTCCGAAGACCCCTTGCCGGTCCATTCGAGCAGGTTTACACCGTATGTCCCTCCGGACGACGTATTTTCCTCTACGCCGATCATGGAGTTTGCAGCGCTCTCAAGTGCGCGCCTCGTCTCCGTAATGTATGCGTTCTCGTTCGCATACTTCACGAGCGTAGGGACGGAGAATTTCACTTCGTCCTTTATTTCCTGCGCGCGCCGTCTTACCTCGCCGTATTTGCTCGACAGGAGCTTCGTAAGCGAGTCCTCTATGGCCCTGGCGTTAGCCGTCATACCGAGGTTTGTAAGCGTCGCGAGGCTGAGGGCGTACCTTGCGTCCTCGAACGCCACCTTCTCAAGCGCGCGGAAATGCGCCTTCTCGTCTGTATTTTCAGGAGTTGGGATCGTTTTTTTGAGATAGACGAACAGCTTGTCGTTTATCTCGGCATAAGTATCGTAGAGCGAGTCGTTCAGGTCGCAATATTCTTTCTTCAGGGCGGGGTGTCCGTTCAGCTCCTCAGGGACGTAATAATCTCCCTTGAGCGGCTTCTGGTATCTCTGGGAGTATTCGGTAAACGACATGTACTCGTTCGACAGCTCGAGTATGGAAGAGAACAGGCGTGACACCCTCTCTATCCCTACGTGAACGGCGGCGTGCTCGGCTACGGAAGCGTGCCCGTAGTTTAGCACCCATTTCTCGTGAAATTTCGCCGCCCTTTCCTGCCCGAGCTGCTCTTCCTGAATTACCGTTCCTATGTTGTCCCTGAAGCTCTTGGGGCTCCTGCTGACGTAGGCGAAGATTACGGCGATCACCTCTTCGGGTATGTTGCTCACAGTGTATATGTCTTTGTCAGTGTTGGATACGTATTTCCTGACTTCGGTGTCGAGTGATTTTTGCTCGGCCATAGGTCTCCCCGTTATGAAGAATGCTTGAGTTACAGAAGGGCTATTATACCGTTATTACCTAGGTAATGGTAATGCTTTCTTTTATCTTCTTGAGTATGTAGCTAAGCACCTGTCCGGGCTTACCGTAAATGACGGCGTCGACGTATTCGTCGGCGGGGCTTTCCTTCTCGCTGATAATAGCGACCTTGGCGTTTCTTTCCTTTGCGAGGAAGGGAAACGACGCTATAGGCTCGTTTTCGAGCGAGGCCCCTACGATCAGGAACATATCGGCGTTATGGAGCCTTATCCACGCTTCCCTGGCCTCCCAGTGCGGCGGGGGCTGTCCGGGGAACGAAATCGGAGGCTTCATCTGGTCGCTCCCGCATTCCCTGCACTCCGGCACATCGTCTCCCTGTTCGAGACTCGTGATTACTTCGTCCAGGGAGTAATCCTTACCGCAGCTCGTGCAAGTGACCCAGAGCACGCTGCTGTTAAGCTCAATTACAGTTGAGCTTCCCGCCCTGTGATGCAGGCCGTCCGCGTTTTGCGTAAATATACAGTCGAGATTCCCGAGGAATTCAAGCTCCGCTAGTGCCATGTGAGAAGGGGCCGGCTCCGCCGTCACCAGTGTGGGGTAAATCTCCCGGATCCTCTTCCAGTACTCCGCTCTTACCTTCCTGTTCTCGCGGAAATCCCTTATTTGCGGGTTCAGTTGCGGGTCTGTAAAATCGGGCAAGCCGGACTCGGCGGCTAGCTCCGCCCCTGTCAGGACTACGATTTTCCGGGCCTCTTTTATCCACTCCGCGACCGTGCCCGCTGCGTCTTTTGCCATCAGTTATGGAGTATACAATTTTCACCCGAAGCATGTCAACGAAAGACCCGTGTGTCTCGACTCACATCGGTTTAAGCGCTGAGAAAACGAGTAAGTTGATGATCTTTAGGTACAATACTATTTATTCGCCGTAATACTTGCCGTAATACTTAATGAGGAAATAGTATTGAAATACAAACCGGTCGAAGTAAACGAGTTCAGCGACACCGCGCTCATGATAGTATGGGACGACGGTCACGAGAGCATATATCTGTACGAGGAGCTGAGAGAGGCGTGCCCGTGCGCGACCTGCAGGAAGCACAGGGCGTCAAGCAAAGGCGGACAGAAGCCTCTCAAAAAAAACATACCGCTCAGGCTCAATAAAGGCCCGGTAAAGCCGGTCGGCCTCGAGCCCGTCGGGCAGTACGCTTACAAATTTAACTGGAGTGACAAGCACGATACCGGTATATACACGTTCGAATTCCTGAGGGAGATGTGCAGTTGTGAGGAATGCCGGTCGGACGCTACCTGACTCATTCTATCTCGAAAACTATATTCACCGTGGCGCTTACGGTTATCTCTCCGGGCTCGATCGGCGTGGGAGGAGCGGCCGGCGCCGATTCCTTCGCGAGAGCGTAGTCCCTGTACGCGGGTGAAGGATAGTCGTACGACGGAGATAATTCCAGTATTTTGGTTATCTTGACTCCCGCGGCTTTGGCGAGCGTCTCTGCGGTTGACTCCGCGTCGTTAACGGCTTTTTCAAGCGCCTTCTTTCTGTATTCACTTTTTTTAGAGGTCTCAAACGAAAGGCTTTCGATATTGTTCAATCCCGCCTCGGCAGTGGAATCTATTATTGCGCCTATGTCCTTCAGGCTGTGTGCCTCGACGAAAATCCGGTTTGATGCCCTGTAGCCCCGGAATTCGGATTTGTTGGTCTGGTTGTTGTATTCGTATACGGGCGAGAGGTTGTATCCGGCGGTGGAGACCTTGTCTCCTTCTCCGAGCTTGGCCTTTATCGCCCTGATTACCTTGTCGGTCTTCTCCGCGTTCTCCTTCACGGCCTGAGACGCGCTCTTCGCCATCGTTTCAACCGACACGTTCAGGTACGCCACGTCGGGAGCCGCGAGCGCTTCTCCCTTTCCTGTTACCGTCAGTGTGCGTTTGTCATACCGGCCGTTCTGTGCGAACGAGATTGAACAGAAGCCTACAATCAGAAAGAGAACAATAAATGAAGATGCTAATTTTCGTTTCATTTTCCACCTCGAGTTCATTATTCTGCGATTATTCAGCCATATTATACAATTTACTACGACTGATTTCAGAAAAAGATTCATTGGATTGAAAAGATTTTCGAACGGGCTTTCCGGATTGATTTTTACTTCGTAGAATTCGTGGCGTTTCGTTTTAATCCGATCACCCTGAGCGCTGTCATGTGAAACAAGTCTTGAAATCTCCGCACGAAGTATATTTTATCTATATGATATATATAATGATGGCAAGCGAATCCGAGTGCAAAAATGTCCCCGGTTAAAATATTGAAACCGGTATACTCTTGGGATGCTTTTGGGGTACTCTTGGTACCCATTTCTCAAAATTTCACGCAAAAAAGTACGATGAGGGAACACTCTCCCCGGTCTAAACGGTTTGAACGTTTTGATGCGGGTGCGTATGATTTTACCGGGCGTCTTCTCGGAATTATCTCAAGCCTTTGAAAAACATCCTTAAATCGCATATAATTAGATACTTATAATTGTTTCAACGCATTGTTATCGTCATCCTTGATGATAATCGTTTGAGCTTATGATCGATAAGAAGCTAGGTTATAAATTCAAAAATAAGCACGTTCTGAAAACCGCTCTTACTCACAGCTCTTATGCTAACGAGACTTCGGTGGAGAGCAATGAGCGCCTTGAATTCCTCGGCGACGCGGTCCTTGGCTTCATAGTTGCCCGGCTCTTGTACGATATGTTCCCCGACGCCGCGGAAGGCAAGCTTTCAAAAATGAGGAGCGCCATTGTGAGCAGGATGAACTTCGCTCACTTCGCCCGTGAGCTCAAGATAGACAAACAGATACTGCTCGGCAAGGGTGAGGAGAACACAGGGGGAAGGAAAAGGCAGTCAAACCTGGCCGGGGCGTTCGAGGCTGTTATCGGGGCCGTATTTATCGACGGCGGTTACAAGAAGGTCTACAGTATAGTTTCGAGGCTGCTTAAGAACTGTCTCAACGGAAAAGAGGAGATTTTCAAGGATTACAAGACCAAACTTCAGGAGCTGGCCCAGAGGGAATATAAAAAAGTGCCCAAATATAAAGTGGTTCTGGAAGAAGGGCCTCCACACGACAAGTTCTTCCATATAGAAGTAAAGCTCGGCAGGAAGAGTCTCGGAATGGGAGTGGGGAGGAATAAAAAGCAAGCCGAGCAAGCCGCCGCCAAGGAAGGACTCGAGAACATAGGGCAATCAAGAAACTCTCACAACGGAATGTAAATCAGTCGCCGTCTTTTTCCCCAAGCCCCAGATCTTCAATCTTCTTCGACAGCGTATTTCTATTGATACCCAAAATCTGAGCCGCTTTTTTCTTGTTGCCGTTTGTAATATTAAGCACGGATTCTATAAGCGGTTTTTCGACCTTCCTGATAATTTTTTCATAAATATTGCCCGAGTCGTTGTCTTGCTCCGCCTCGAGCAAGTGGTTGAGCTCGCTCGATATCATCAGGTTCAGTGACTCCTCGTCGCTTTTCGCTTTTCCTTCGAGATGAGGCGCCGCCTCGAGCAGCGTATCCTTCGTAATGGCACTGTCCGAAGTCAGTACAAGAACCCGTTTTATGATGTTTTCCAGCTCCCTCACATTTCCCGGCCAGTTGTAGCCGAGTACCAGCTCTATGGCTTCGTCGGATAGCGTCCTGTGTCCTACACCAAGCTTCTGGGAGTACTTGTTGAGAAAGTGCTCAATCAACGGCACTATATCCTCTTTCCTGTTTCTGAGTGGCGGTATCTGGATCGTTATTGCGTTTAACCTATAGTAGAGGTCTTCCCTGAACCTGCCCTCGGATACTTCTCTTTCAAGGTTCTTGTTCGTAGACGTGATGATTCTGACGTCAACGGGGGTGGGTTTTTCGCTCCCGAGCCGGTAGAATTTTCTCTCCTCCAGTATGCGCAAGAGCTTCGTCTGAAGGTCGGGCGGCATATCTCCTATCTCATCAAGATGAAGCGTACCGCCGTCGGCTTCCTCGAATCTGCCCTGCTTTGAGGCCGCCGCTCCGGTAAACGCTCCTTTTTCGTATCCGAAAAGCTCGCTTTCCAGAAGATCCTTCGGGATGGCCGCGATGTTTACCGCTACGAGCTTGTGATCCCTCCTCTTGCTGTTGGAGTGTATGGCGCGCGATACCAGCTCCTTTCCTGTTCCGCTCTCACCGACGACGAGTACCGTAATATCCTTCTCGGCAACCCTGCCGATCATTTTGTAGATGTTCAGCATCGCCGGAGATTTGCCTACGATGTCGTGAAGCGTTTCGGTATCTGAAGATTCCGCCCTTAACAGCTCGAGTTTTTTGGAGTTTACGTAACTGTCGATTGCCCTCTCGACTGTAATCTTTACCTCATCGAGGTCAAAGGGCTTTGCTATGTAATCATATGCCCCTTGTTTCATTGCGTCTATGGCGTTCTTCACGGTATTTTGCGCCGTGATTATAATCACCGGAGGATCAATGTCCCGTGACCTCAGCTCCGTGAGAACTTCAAAGCCGTTCATATCCGGCATGGTTATATCCAGTATTATCGAGGAGAAATCGTTTGCCGACGCGCTGTCCAGGGCTTGAGCGCCGTTTTCGGCATATTTAACTACATAGCCTTCTTTTTCGAGACATTTGCCGAGCACCCATCTTATGCTTTCTTCGTCGTCAACGACGAGTATCTTTTTTTTCATCTGTTTTCGGACGATATTTGCAATTCGCGAACCCTATGGCGAAAGACCGTTATACTGAGGATACACAGGCACGCACATTATGTGCCGGAAATCGGAAGGTATAACTTTATGGTCGTACCTTCACCTAATTCACTGTCTACAAATATTGCTCCCCCGTGTTTTGCTATTATTTGATAAGCCAGGAAGAGACCAAGCCCGGACCCCTCTTTTTTTGTAGTATAAAAGGGACTGAATATTTTTTCCAGAGATTCTTTCGGTATCCCCTTTCCGTCATCTCTTATCTCGATGGACATTGATTTCTGACCTTTCAGTTTATGTTCGGTGATCCATCTCGTGGAAACTTCAACCTGACCCTCTTGCTCGATGGCCTCGGACGCGTTCTTCACCAGGTTAAGAAGTACCTGTTTCAGCGAATTCCTGTCGCCCGTTATCGGTGGAATAGTCACATCGTAGTTTTGCTTGTATTGGATTCGCTTGCCGTCTACAGACATTGATTCGAGGTAGATAATTTCCATCATGATTTCGTGGATATCTATGGACTCGAATACTTCCTCTGCATAGGGTTCGAGCTGTTTCAATGTGTCGAGCAATGTTCGCAGACGATCGGCTTCCCTTGTTATGATTTCAGCGCATTTTATCGTCTCTATATTCGTCGTCTCTCCTGCTAACAGTTGTGCGGCTCCCCTTATACCGCTTAGCGGATTTTTCAGCTCATGGGCAAGTCCCAGTACCAGATTCTCGAATTTTGAAGCGGATATTTCCTGCATATTCTTGTTGTTAAGGAATTTTGTTGCCGTAAGATCCTTTATCTGTAGTATCGCTCCTTTAATCTTGCCCCGGTTTGTGAAAAGCGGTGATCCAACAGCCTGTATGGAAATCCTTTCTCCGTCTTTAAGAATCGGGTTCATTTCGTCGCTGAAAACGGCACGCTCCTCTTCCATGGCCATCAGAGCGACCTTCTCCACTTCTTCGGGGACGAATGTTCTGGAATTGTTACCCTTGGCTTTTTGCCTGGATATTCTGAAAGTGCTCTCAGCGGTATCGTTCATATCCAGGACGGTGAATTTCTTGTCTACTATTACTATACAATCCGGGAGCGAATCGAAAATTTCCTTAAATTTAACCTTACTAGCCATGTATAAGCCGATGATAATAATAACATATGCTGAAACGCGTGGGGCTACGTCGTATATTTTAAGTCTCAGTCGTTCATTGCGGTTGGCTTTAGTTCTTGAAATTTCATGTTAGCTCTTCGATTCTTATGAACGTAGTCTTGTCTTTGACCTTGGAGTAACGGCCGATTTCTCTGAGCGCAGTGAGAAGATTTTGTTCTTTAGCCTCATGGGTCATTATAACGACAGGCACGTCCCCGCCTCCCAGATGCCTTCCCTTCTGTATTACGGACTCGATGCTGATGCCGTTTTTTCCGAGGCTCCCGGTGATTTTCCCGAGCACGCCTGGTCTGTCCTCCGCATCAAACCGCAGATAGTACTTGTTCGTCGTATCTTTCATTTTCACGAGAGAGGCTGACTTCTTGTCTCCGTAAAGTCTGGGTGGAGACATGTGAGTATTCTCCAGGCAAAGCTGTCTCGCTATGTTAATGACGTCGCTCACGACGGCGCTTGCGGTCGGCATCATCCCCGCTCCCATCCCGTACAGCATTGAAGGGCCGACGGCGTCTCCCACTAGGTAGATGGCGTTGAACGCTCCCGAGACGTCGGCGAGCTGAGTTCCTTTCCTAACCAATGCCGGATATACCCCAGCTTCAAGGCCGTAGTCCCTGGATTTTGCTATGGCGAGGAGCTTAATCTTGTATCCGAGCTCATCGGCAAAAGCGATGTCGAGAGGCGTGATGTTCCGTATTCCCTCGACGTGGAATTTCTCGAACTTTATGAACGTCCCGAACGATAGCATTATCAGAATAGAGAGCTTGTGTGCGGCGTCAATGCCGTCTACGTCGAACGTCGGGTCGGCCTCGGCATATCCCTCCTCCTGGGCCTGCTTTAGAACGTCGGCGAATTCCGAGCCCTCGTCCGTCATCTTCGAAAGTATGTAATTTGAGGTCCCGTTCATTATTCCGTGAATAGAGTTGATATTGTTTGCGGCGAAGCTGTCCTGCGTCGATTTTATGATGGGAATCCCTCCGCCGACGCTGGCTTCAAATCCGACATCCACCTCTTTTTTCGACGCCGCGCCGAATATCTCCTTACCGTGATGAGCGAGGAGGGCTTTATTGGCCGTCACGACGTGCTTTCCGTTCTTAATAGCGCTCAATACGAAATCCTTTGCTACGGTGGTGCCTCCGACGAGCTCTATTATTATCTGAATCTCGTCGTCTTCTATGAGCTCGCGCGCGTCGGTCGTGAGCTTACCTCTGGGTATCTTGACCGGCCTTTTCCTGTCCGGGTCCACGTCCGCTATTTTTTTGAGGTTAAGTTTGATTCCGGTACGGTCCTCGATAATACCGCCGTTTTGATTGATAACCTTGATTACACCGCATCCGACTGTCCCGGCCCCGATCAGGCCGACGTTGACAAAACTCATGAAATCCACTCCTTTTTTCGATTAGAAGGTCTCGGGAATATAAGCTAGGAATTATACATCATTTTATTTGACTTTAAACGGAGGAGACCTTAAATTAATACGGTCCCGTGGGGCCGTAGCTCAGTTGGGAGAGCGCATGAATGGCATTCATGAGGTCGAGGGTTCGAATCCCTTCGGCTCCACCAATGATTTCAAACACTTAAGCTATTCTACAAATTTTGCTTTTCTGCCGTGTCAGTGGATTTGTCAGTAGTTTGATTGAAAAAGTGGGTTGTCAGTGATTCAACTGCATCCTTTAGCGAGTCTTCCGGGTGTGCATATCGCATTGTAGTTTTAAGATCAGCATGGCCTAGTATTCTCGATACCGCCACTATTGAAGCACCTGCCTCAATCATGCGTGTTGCCGCTGTATGTCTTAAATCATGGAATCTAAGACCGGATATATTCGCCCTTTTACAAGCTCCTGTAAACGCTTGTTTGAGGGAGTCATGTCTTTTGTATGGCTGACCTTTTGAGCTTAAAAAAACATAATTTGAATTTCCGACTTTTAACCTTTGTTCTAATAATAGTTTTCTGAGAACAGAATTTATTGGGATTCGCCGAGTCTTTTTGCTCTTCGTATTCGTATGTTCAAGAGTAATTACATTTCGATCAATGTCTATATTATCCCAGGATAACGTTATAATTTCATTTTTTCTCATCCCAGTATTTAATGCGCAGATTATTATCGATCTCAATTCAGGTGAGCTTGAATTGATAAGTCTGGCTTCTTCTTCTCTGGTCAGTATGCGCTCTACTTGATTGTGTTCCGGTAACAATTTCGATATTGAAACTGGATTATCACCAAAAAATTTCTTTCTTGTTTTTGCAAGGTTAAATAGGTGGCTGAGGCAGGCCAACTCTCTATTAACTGATGCAGGTTTTAGTGTGGAAAGTCTCGAGAGTTTGTAGTCATCAATGTCTTTTGGTGAAATCTGAGATAATTTCTTGTCTCCAAAAAATTCTCTCAATTTCTTGATCTGATATGTAACCGATTCCCATGATCTATTTCTTTTTATGTCCCTTACGTAATTTATATATTCATCTGAGAAATCTGATATTGTTGGTATCTCCGTTTCGAGCATATCATACTGACCTAGCTTAATTTGTCGCTCAGTTTTAGTAAGAATTTCTCTGGCAACAGTTTTAGTGATTGTTCCAACCTTACCCACAGCCTTACGCCGTACTTTCCCGTTCTGATCCTTGTATTCCATGACCCAGGAATCCTTCCTCTTAAAGACACTGCCCATTTATTTGGACCTCCTTTTATTAGATTCGGGTAGGGTAGGTTCTTTTATCTCGTACCCCTCCCGTTTCATCACTTCGTGAATCCATCCTCTAACGAGTTCGGACCCAGTCAAATGATTTTGCTCCGCATATTTATACATAAAATCTAGCTCCGTTTCGTCCAACCAAACTTGAAATCTCTTTAACTTATTCTTTTTTCTCATAGAGGATAATATACTCTATTATAAATTATAAGTCAACCAATGTATTCAAATTCCGATCCTCTTGTTACCGGAGTGTGATTAAGTTACTCATGAATGGCATTACAATTCTAATTATTTAAAAAACTTGACATTATGTTTAATTTGGTTCTATAATGGCAAATAGGGGTATGGGCGATGAGGACAGTCTTCTCAATAATATTGGTCTTTTTTGTTGTTTCTTTATTCTCCTGCAATGAGACAACTCCAGAGAAAATAGATAAGCCGCAACAGAAGATTTCCTCCAGCCTTTCACAAGTTTTAACTAGCCTTGAAACTCCCGAAGTAGATACGGATAAAAAATTAAAGCCTATAGCTCCCCAGGCCAAAATAGACGATGAGGGTAGGGTTCAGGTTTATGTAAAGCTTTATGATTTCAACCAGGAGAATTTGGACCTTCTTAAAGCTCATGGTTTGAAAGTAGATATTTACGATGAAAAACAAAAACTCGTACAGGGTTGGGCATTGCCAAAGAACATCAAAATCATGAGTCAGTTTGAATTTGTGAAAATGATAGATTTACCAAGCTACGGATACACAAGGTAAGTAAACAGTTTAATAAAAAAAAGGGGGGGGGTATTCAGTTATGAGGATATTAATCTCATTTTTTCTAGTTTTCACCGCAATCGGTTATTTCTCTTTAGATTCACATTCGCAGGAGTTAAAGAAGAAAAATTCAAAGATTTCTTCTGCCCTTTCATACGCAATCGGTGAGCAGGATTCAGAGACTACCGCATCCAGAAGATTACTATCTACAGTGAGGGATGTAGATAATGACGACAATATACGAGTCTATATAACGCTGTATGAATTTTCCGATGAAAACCTTGACAAGCTCAAACAAGAAGGTGTTTTAGTCGAAATCTATGATAAGTCACAGAAGCTGGTTCAGGGTAAAGTAGCTACAGCAAGTCTAGAGAAAATATCCGACCTCTCAATTGTAAAATTTGTTGATTTGCCGAATGTAGGCTTCACAAATGCGGGTTCGGTTCAGACTGAGGGCGATGCCGTTCTTAAAGCGGATGAAGCAAGAACAACTTTCGGTGTGGATGGAACAGGAATAAAGGTGGGTGTAGTCTCGGATGGAATTAATGGTCTGACCGAGTCAATAGTCAGTGAAGACATCTCATCTACAGGGATTATGGTTCCGAGTTCGCCGCTCTCTGGTGCAGGAGAAGAGGTGAATGATCCTTGTCCCGCCTTCACGACTGTTACAAGTACTCCAGCCGAAAGGGAAGATATAACTACTGGAGCCGAAGGACTAGCAATGCTAGAGATAATACATGATTTAGCGCCTGGGGCAGAATTATTTTTTGCAAACGGAGGACCAACATCATTACAGCATCAAAGAAGCAAGAAATGTCTAACTGAAATGGTTGATATAATTGCTGATGATGTAGGATTTCTTGTTGATGGTCCGTATGACGGGACTAGCCCTGTCTCAATGCAAAGTACGGCATCAGTTCAAGCAGGGGTTGCAAATTTCATAGCAGTTGGAAATTATGCTCAACGACATTATCAGGGTGTTTTTACTGATACTGACAACGATGGAATACATGAATTTGATAGAAGTCTTGGAATGAATGACGGTGAACCAATAGAAATATATTTTGTTATCGTGCCACCCTTCACTCCCGCTTTTTTAGTCTTGCAATGGGATGACCAATGGGGGACTTCAAGCAATGACTATGATATGTTAGTTATTTGCGATGATGGGTCTATATTATCTTCAGAAAATGTACAAAATGGAAATGGTGACCCACTTGAATCAATAGCAGGTGCTAACATAGGTGATTCTCCACTTCTTTGTGGTATTTCAATTTACGACTACTTAAAACTGAACGAAATGGGAAGCGCCCAGCAGAGAGAGTTAGAACTGTTCTATGTTGGAGCTGATGCCCTTAACACAGATTTTATCGTGCCAGAAAGCAGTCTAATCAATAACGCCGATGCCGAATTAGCATGTTCAGTAGGAGCTGTTGGTCTGGGGTCTGGTGACCCATTAGGTCAGTCTCCAGAACAAATTAGAGATTATAGCTCAAGAGGACCGACTAATGATGGACGGATGAAGCCAGATTTGGTAGCTCCAGACGGTGTATCAATTACCGGCAATGGCGGTTTTGGTCAGCAATTTGATAGTAGAATAATCTTTGCTGGGACCTCCGCAGCAGCCCCTCATGCGGCTGGAGTTGCAGCACTTCTTTTACAGGCAGATGAGAGTCTAGCCCCTGCAGCTATAACAGCTGCTTTACAGCAATCAAGAGCTTTATCTCCGCCTCAGGTTGCTGACATACTAAGCAATACAGGGGTGGATTTGGGACCTCCCGGACCTGACAACACTTTTGGTTTCGGCAGAATTGATGCATTTGCGGCAGTTCAGTCTGTGGTGCAAGCTGAACCAAGTCCTACTCCGACTCAAACACCAACTCCTACTATAGTTCCACCAACGCCTACTAACTCCAATCCTCCAGGAAACTCAGGTGGTTCAAATGGGGGCGGAGGTTGTTCAATTGGAGGCAATGTTACAACTGCAACAACGTTTCTGAATGTTCTTATGCCTTTATTCATTTTGGTTGGATTTGCGTTAGTCAGTAGATTTAAAAGGACATTGGAATAAAATTTAAACTTACTTTAACCATAATTTGATTGAAGCTACTAAGGAGAGTGAGATGAAAATGAGATACTTCATAATATTAATTATAGCTTTTGTGCTACCATTGTATGGTTGTATCCCTTATCTAGCGGGAGTCGTAGCAACCAGCAGGGCAAACTCAAGCCAGAGGCAAGATTGCGCGGAAAGCGGTGGAGAGTGGGTCGAAGGTTCTAGTTGGGGATGGTCCGTTGGAAGGTGTCTGACACCAAAAGAGAAAGCGGATCTGGCACAAATGAGCCCACCGGAAAGATGTGCGTTTTTAAATGGTACTTATTCTAATGGAAATTGTACCTATACTCCAGAACAAGAGTGTTTAAATCTAGGTGGCGTATATTACGCATCTACAGGTGCATGTGATTTGAGGAATACTCAAAGCACTGCACAAACCACTACTCAAAGCTCTACTCAAAGCACTACTCAAAGCAGCACCGTCACTAATCAGCCTAGTATAGAAGAAAACAAAAATTCAATCTCGCCACAAGAATGCGCAAAACTAGGCGGTATATATTATGCATCTACAGATGCATGTGATTTAAGACATACTGAAAAAGAATCTAAAGAATAAAACTTTGTCAGTAAATACACTGCTTTAGGAGGTGTTTTATGAGGGTATTTAAGATTGTTTCTATTTTAGTATTATCTGTATTTTTAGGTTTAGGAAGTATTGGAGGCTGCGGAGGGGGTGGCGGAGACGGCTGCGATTTCAATATTCTCAGCTTAGCGAACGGACCAAATGCACTGCAAGCCGACTCCTTGTGGGATTGCGAGAATACGCTCGATGAAATGTACGAGTTTTCCATATTTGCGGATGGAACAGGGGCTAGTACGGGTATCGGTGTATTCACCTGGGAACAAACCGGATGCCGCAGCATAGAACTATTCCAAGACGGTATAAGTATAGGTGATGATTTTAATATCGACGGTAACTTCGATGCAGCTTTCCTAGTGTATGACGAGCAATTAACGGATAGGCCTGTCACATCTGCCGATTGCGAACTCGTGGCTATTGGTCAACCAGCATCCTCACATGAGTAAATTGTATAGATTGTGGGCCTGCGTGATGCAGGGAGGTCATTAGACATGAAAAGACAAATAAATTATTTAGTTTTGACAATCTGTCTAATCGGAATAGTTGCGATTAGTTGCAGTGGCGCAACTATGACAATAGGTGGGGGCGGACAATCTGCTCGCAATGACCGATACGTAGCCCCGGCGGGATACGATAATGCGGGGGACGGTATTCCCGTGTATCGACAGGATGAGTGCGTGGGCGCAGTTGTTAATGGAGAATGTCATGGTGGAATTGCTCTGAAGTCCGCATGGCAAACAAAGTGTTATGGGGACATGATTAACGGACAATGTACGGGGCCAATGTTTTAAAACTATGGAGGCTTAAATATGGCGATTCTAGATCAAAACATTATTTGCCGAGATTTCCAATAGTTATTACCCTTTTTCTTTGGGGATAGTCGGAGTTATATCAATTACTCCCTTTTCCCTATCATTATCCCCTGGGGATAAACCTGAGATATTTACACCGATTGCCAGTGTTCCAATGTTCACATTTGTTTGTTCTTTGAGATCTCCGGTAAGCTGAAAATACAGTTTTCTGTCCGCATGCGAGCGTTTAACCGCCCCCGAGATTAACGCTTTTGCTACCCTGAGTTTCTGCCCGTTTAGCAATATTTGCATTTGCTCATTCATGAACCTCTTGAAATCCCTGCCTTTTTTCTTTTCCCTCGAAATAATGGTTGTAATGGAATCATAGTTGAATTTCCCCTTCTTTATGGCCTCTGTTACCGTTAATATTTCATCATTATTGAGCATAAATTCGCCTAATTTACGTAAACTTCTAGGAAAGTCGTTCAATGTAGGACCTATATTTTGCTCATACTCGTTTGGTAGTGTCATTAATAAAAACTCCTTGCTGAATTATCAGATCATATAGATTATAGATTTCTCTCCATGTAAGAGCTTTCGATCTTATATAGTCGTAAACAAAGACAATGCCTTCCATAGAGATAATCTCGTATAGCTTAATGTTGTAGTTGTCTCTAATTACTATCCGGTCCATTCAGTTAGCTCCACGTAATCTTGCTCTATATTGCCGTTTCATTTCCTCTTGGGTATCAACTTCGCATTCTTTACAATCACAACTCTGTTTAATCCTCCAGCTTCGGTACAGGTACAGAATCCAAACCTGCCGACCTTGACTCTGACCGTAGGCTTATCAAGTTCATCTATAAGCCCGATAAGATACTCTTGCCACATAGTACTGTCTTTCCCATTTGCTTCTGCCTTGGCAATAGCCTTTATCGTTTTCTCGATTCTTATTCTAATCTCTGACATTTAATCTGACTCCTCCAGATATTCACTAATAGACTCAAACATCTTGTCACCCGTTAAGTCTGGAAAAATGATGTCCGTGTTGTCCTGTTGTCCGTCGCTACGGACATCACGGACATCATGGACATCAAAATTCTTATTCTCAGATGCCCTTTTTCCATCTATTGCTGTGTTTCGAATTTTAATTTGCCTCCCAAGAGCATGATTGCTGTCATCTTTTTCTATATGGATTCCGATTGCCGCCAGGTTTGGTTTTACTTCTTTTAATTTTCTCCACAACCACCTAGCATCAGTTGGGTATCTTCTATCTTTTGTATCTATTTGCAGTTCTGTGGCAATTTCATTCAATTCTTGTAATAACTCCGTTGCGCTGCCTCTCCATACTGGTCTATGTTGCATGAAGATAATCAGGACCCTGGAAATGGGGTTGGCTTCCAATGCCTCAGTATTTTGCATAGCTATATTTTCTTGATATGCCTGTATAAATTCTTCCTGATTATGTCCGATAGCTTCAGCAATAGCGGCTCCCCATTGTGCGAAGTCGGCCATTCTGGGTTTTGAATCTAATCGTATTTCTGGATGAATTTTCATAGCTTTTGAGATTGTGCAAAAAATCGCCCCTAGGAATTCGGGTTTCATTCCATCAAATCTTTCCCAGAACAAAGCCTCATCAATTCTTTTGGTCTGGGGTATGGTTTCAAACTCGAAAATCAAGGACCTGTCCAGGATGTCAGGCTTGGAAGG
>Ga0307426_1000642_pt1 | contig 23834 bp, 20 predicted proteins | sample SalMarWE160340MG_FD_202165 | JGI IMG/M metagenome (GOLD analysis project Ga0307426, IMG submission 202165) | Salt marsh sediment microbial communities from the Plum Island Ecosystem LTER, Massachusetts, United States - WE1603-40 | ecosystem: Environmental > Aquatic > Marine > Intertidal zone >...
TTCTTCTATCGTCTTCCTGCTGTTCCCATTCCTCGTCGTCTTCGTCCTCGTCCTCGTCTTCGTCTTCGCCCCATTCTTCATCGTCTTCGAATAAATCATCGTCTTCCTCGTCCCATTGCTCCTCGTCGTCGTCCCATTCCTCGTCGTCGTCTTCCCAGTCTTCGTCTTTTATGAGTAATTCAAGTTCGATGTACATAATAAGTCTCCCTACGAGTTATTTACCTGAAACGATACATCCTGACTTCAAAAAGTCAAGATGTTTTAAAGCGTGAATTTGTCAGCGCGGTTTATTCGAATATTGGGCAAATATTGCTGAGATTACAGGGGATTAAGGGAGTTTTTTCAAAGGGCCGATCTAGCCGGCGCAGTGCTCCTGTATTATTCTTTCGGCTTCAAGCACCATCTCCTCGGAGCCGATGAATATCGGGCTTCTCTGGTGAAGCTCATGCGGCGTGATATCGAGTATGCGCCTCGTACCGTCACTCGCCCTGCCGCCGGCCTGCTCCACGATGAACGCCATGGGATTGCACTCGTAGAGGAGCCTCAGCTTTCCCTTCGGAGCGTCGGACGTAATCGGATACATGAATATCCCGCCGGAGATAATATTACGGTGAATGTCGGCGACCATGGATCCTATGTAACGGGAAGAGTAGGGACGACCGGAAGCTTTGTCCGGCTCCATGCAGTACCTGATAAAGCTCTTTACGCCTTCGTTGAAGCTGAAAAAATTTCCCTGATTGACGGAGTAGGTCTTACCTTTCTTCGGTATGTTCATATCGGGGTGCGACAGGCAGAATTCACCGATAGAAGGGTCGAGCGTAAAGCCGTTTACGCCGTGACCAGTCGAATAGACGAGCATGGTGGATGATCCGTAGATGATATAGCCGGCTGCCACCTGCTCTCTTCCCTTCTGGAGGAAGTCTTCCTCGGTCACCTGGGCCTTGGGCTGAGACACCCTCCTGTATATAGAAAATATCGTCCCGACGGAAACGTTGACGTCGATGTTGGACGATCCGTCCAGGGGATCGAGCGCGACTACGTAGTTGGCGTCCATGGAGGCCGCGTCGTGGAAGGATATGAAGTCTGTATTTTCCTCGGACGCTATACCGCAGCACTGTCCCCCGAGCTCAAGAGCCGCGATGAATCTCTTGTTGGCGAACACGTCCAGCTTTTTGACCTCTTCGCCCTGCACGTTCGTTGTCCCGGCGCTCCCGAGTATGTCAACGAGGCCGGCCTTGTTTACTTCCCTGTTCACTATCTTGGCGGCGAGGCCCAGGTCTCTAAGGAGTCTGGACAGGTCTCCTCGCGCGAAAGGGAATTCCGTCTGCTTTCTTATGATGAATTCGTCTAATGTTTCAACGCCTATCATGACCAGATAATATTACCGAAAATATAGGTTTTAGGAAGGGTTAACGCCGGAGCGGAGCAGCGGTCCTGCCCCGGATCGCCAATAATGAACGGGTTAATAGCTACTCGGGCTTATCCTGCTCTTTTTTGTTTTTCAGTATTCCCCTGACCCTTTCCGAATCCTTAATCTTCATCGCCGCCTCGAGGCCTTCCTCTCGAATCAGCTTACGGGCATTATCGAAGCTCTCGTCGAAATTCACGGGCAGCATCTGCTGAACTACGGCAGAAGCGTCTTCGAGGTAGGGGTATACGTCCGAGTTGCTGAACAGCGGATCATTCCCGGAGTAAAAGAGCTTTAAGGCGGACACGAGAAGAAACGCCGTGATTACGCCTATTACCGCCCCCAGCAGCCCGCCGCATATTCTGTTCAGCCAGTCGAGCTTGAGCGTGCCGATTATCTTGGTGACCACCCACCCGATCAGCTGTATGACCACATACGAGATAAACGCAGCTATTATGAAGCCCCCTACGTTGGCAATGGACTCGTTCTCGACGACTCGCTGCTCTATAAATACCGCTCCCACCATGTCGTAGAATATGAATCCGACGACTAGTCCTCCCGCGAGGGAGGCGATCGAGAATACCTGGCTTATGAGGCCTTTGGACAGCCCGGTGACTATGAAGATTACGATTACTGCGATTATTGCTATGTCGAGCCAGTTCATTCGTGTCCTGTATCTCCGGGTCCGGCGTACCGCGGTTTCTGGATCCGATCACCGAGGTTTATGAATAAACCACCTCGAATTTCGATCCTTCGCCCGGCTCCTTTGTGACTTCTATCCTGACCGGAAACCTCTCCTTGAGCTCGTCCACATGCGTTATGGCCAGTATCTTGTCGAAGTCGCCCTTGATCGAGTTTATGACCTGAACGAAATGGTCGAGACCGTCCTTGTCCTGCGTACCGAATCCCTCGTCGATTACGAGCGTCCTGAGCTGGGCTCCCGAGCGGTTCGCTATGAACTTCGAGATCGCGACGCGGAGTGCGAAATCGATTCTGAAAGCCTCGCCGCCGGAGAACGTCTCGTAGCTCCTCGTGCCGGCGGAGTCGCCTATGTAGATTTCGAGCGTCTCTTTCTCTCCCCCTTTCTGAGTGGGCTTAACCATTTCGAGGCTGAGCGCCATGGTGCCCTCGGTGAGCCTGTTCAGTATCCTGTTGGCCTCGATCTCTATTTCAGGCACAGCGTGCTCTATTATGAGCGCCTGAAGACCGTTCTTTCCGAACGCCTTCACAAGCTCCCGGTAAACTACGGTCTCGTGCTTCGTGTCTGCTATCTCCTCTTTCAATTCTTTTTTTCTGGATTCGAGGTTAGAGATTCTCTCAAGCGCGCTCTCGCTTCTGCTTATCTCCTTTAAGATTTCATCCTTCTGCTTCTTTAGCGCGGTGATTCTATTTTCAGCGGTGGACATCTTTTCCTTAATTTCCCTGCCCGCGGACTTTATGCCTTCAAGCTCGCCGATTTCCCGCTCGATCCCCGCGAGCTTGTTTTTCTCCTCGCCGATCCGCTCCCTGAGTTTCTTCTCCTCGTTCTCTCTATGGCCGAGATTAATTCTGGCTTTCTCAAGCCCCTCTTTTTCCTCCCGGTAGCTCTCAAGCTTCCTTACGGTCTTTCTGACTTCCTCGTGTTCACTTTCACTGTAGCCGAGGCCTTTAAGCTCGTCGGTCAGCTTATTGCGGCGCTCCCTCTGCTCCGAGGCAAAGCGCTCTTCGTTCAGGACGGCTTTGAGCGGCTCAAGCTCTCTCTCCGCGCTCTCAATCCCTGATTCGGCTTCGCTCCTTCTCTTCATGTCCTTCCTGAGTATTTCACGCTCGGTCTCGTACTTCCTGAGCCTCTCTATTCCATTTTTAGTCTCGCCGTGTCTCTGAGCGTCGTAACCGATGTCGCGCTTCTTTGCCTTTAGCTCCGCGAGGCGGTCCTCGTGCTCCTTGAGATGTTCGCCGCCCGCGATATCGCTTTTAAGCGTCTCAAGCCTGAAGTTTAACTCTTCGAGCTCCCTTCGTGCCAGCTCGGACTCCTTAATTCCCTGCCCCTTTTCTCCGAGCTCCTTGTTCAGCTGGGGAAGCATGGACGCCCTGGACTCGGCTTGCTTCAGCTCTTCCGCGAGGGCTTTCCCTTTTTCCCTAAGCTTTCCGGCCGACTTGTCAATTTCCCTTACGCTCGTCTCGAGCGCGCTAACGGCCGAGCGGAGTTTTTCGATTAGGGCTTGCCTCGCCTCCTGTCCCAGCGGAGATTCGCAAAGCGGACACTCCGCCTCGTGCGTGTCCGCTTCCAGAACGCCCAGCTTATTTTGCTCTTCTTCCTTTGCTCTGGCTATCTCTTTTCTGCGGGCGGCAAGCGCTTTTTCCTCTTCCCCGATACTCTTCATCTCGTCGCGCGTACGCTCCGCCTTTTCTCCCGCCTCCGTGCATTCCTTGAGAAGCGATTTCAGGTCACGTATCTGCTTTTCGAGTTTATTCCCCAGGGCGGATCTTATAAGCAGCTCATCTATTCTCTTTGTCATCTGGTCGGCTTTTGCCTCAAGCTCGAGCTTTTTCTGCTTTATCTTGCCTGAGACGTCCGATATCTCCGCTTCGACCTTTTCCACCGCCTGTCTGTTTGCGCTGAGCTCTTTTTCGCGCGCGATCATCTCGCACAGTTTTTTGTAGCCCGTCTCGATTTCCTCTTTCCTTCGCGTTATTCCTTCCGTATCGAGGACGGTCTTATTTTGCTCTTCTATCCTTGTCGCGAGGGTGCCGATTTTGTGCTCGATCTTCGCTTTCTCCGCCTCTATGAGACCGCTCAAGCTCCCGATCTCCTTTTCGAGCTTCGATTTTTCAAGCTGCCTGACGCTCATAAGCTTTTCTTTTTTTACCGCCGTTTCGTACTCGCCGAACCCCTCCGATATCTCCTTCTCCCGCGACAGTATTTCGCGCTCCTTTTGTATTTGCTCTGTAAGTGTGCGGAGCTCATCGTTTAAGCTCTCGCACCTGAGCGCCGCGGCCTGGCGCTCCGAGGTGATCTCACTCAACCTTTCGAGCTTTGCCTTTACGGATTCGTACTCGCCGATAAGCTTTCCGTAAATTGACTCGAATTCGGCGACGTCAGCCGAGACTTTAGCTTCCTCCGCTCTGGATTTCTCGAGCTGTTTGTCGATGTTGTCCCTCTCCGCGATTTCTGAGTCGAGCTTCTGCCGCTCGTTTTCGAGCACGGTAACGCTCGTTCCGGAGCTATGTACGCGCTCCCTCGCCTTTCTAGTGAGCTTGTCGTATTCGTCAAGCTCCAGGATTTTTGCCAGGACTTCCTTTCTCTCGGCCGGAGTCCTCTTGGTAAACTCATCGGCCATGCCCTGGAGAATGAAAGACGAGCATATAAAGGAGTTGTAGTCCATTTTGAGTATCTTCTCGATTTCGGCCTGGGCCTTGACTCCCTGCTCGACGGGTTTGTATGAGCCGGAGCCGTCGTCGTAAACCTGGAGGTCGAGGGATGAGGTGGAGCCGCCTTTTTTTCTCGCGACGGCTCTCAGTATTCTGTAGCGCACTCCCTCCGTTTCGAATTCGAGCTCCACTCGTGCATCGGGCGCGCCCCTCTTGATTACCTCTTCCTTGATCTTGACCCTGCATTTTCCCCAGAGCGCCCAGGTCATGGCGTCTATGAGGGCGGACTTGCCGTGGCCGTTCTTTCCGGAGAGGCAGGCGATGCTGAAGTCCCTGAAATCGAGGACTGTATTTCGCTCCCCATAGCTTAAAAAATTTCTGACTGAAAGTGTTAAAGGAATCATATGGCGGAGTCTTGTTCCCGTATCAAATAAATAATATAACATTTCTCTAAAATGTCGCCTATTTATGGTCTTTTGACTTATATATGGTGTTCAGATAACTTAAAGCGATTATGGATTTTTCCGATATTCTTTCCGTTATCAATCCGGACCTTGAACGAGTGGAGGAAGTGCTGGAGGAGAACGTTAAATCTCCCGTGCCGCTCGTCTACGAAATCTCGAAATATCTGCTCGGAAGCGGCGGAAAGAGACTCCGTCCCGCGGTGCTCCTTCTGTCGAGCGGCGCGTGCGGCAATTCGGCCGGTGAGGAGAGGATACGCTCCGCTGCGGCGCTCGAGCTTATACATACGGCGACTCTTCTTCACGACGACGTGGTGGACGAGGCGGAGCTAAGGCGCGGCAAGACGGCCGCAAACGTAGTCTGGGGCAACAAGGCGACTGTCCTCGTAGGCGATTTCATGCTGGCGCGCGCGCTGGGACTGATACAGTCGTGCGGAAGCCTGGAGCTTATAAAAGCGGTTACAGACGCCGCGGCCAAGCTCGCCGAAGGACAGGTGCTCGAGGTTATGAGCGCGAAGAACATGCTGGAAGTATCGGAAGAGGTATGCTTCGGCATCATAGAGAACAAAACGGCCTCGCTGATAGAAAGCTGCGGCTCCGTGGGAGCGATACTCGCGGGAGCCGGAGACGGTGTGAGACGGTCGCTTGAGCAGTACGGTTTTAACATCGGGGTGGCTTTTCAGCTTGTGGACGACGCACTTGATTACTCCTCGACCGAGGAGGAATTCGGAAAGGGAGTCGGACAGGACCTGGTTGAGGGTAAGATGACGCTACCTCTGTTTTATTCCGTAAAAGAAGCCTCGGATAACGAGAGAGAGAAGATTAAGGATATTCTGGCCAGGGGGGACGGCTTCGACGAAGAAGAGCTCGGTCTGGTAAGGGAGATCGTCGAGAGATACAGAGGGGTTGAAAAAACCAAGGACGTGGCCAGAAACTTTACCCATAAGGCGAAAAGCGCGATATCAACCGTACCCGACGGCGACTACAAGAATTCACTCGGTATGCTAGCCGATTACGTAATCGAAAGGACGCACTGACGCGTTTTCATTCCGGAATCCGGGCGGGCTTTATCTCATACATCATAACGTAGGCGTCCTCGCCTGTATCCGAATAGTATTTCTTTCTTATGTGTATGGTATTGAACCCCATCTTTTCGTAGAGGTTCCTGGCTCCAGTGTTGGAAACTCGCACCTCAAGGAGGGCGAACTTGAGCCCCTCTCCTGCGGAGCGGCTTATGCAGTCGCGGATAAGCATTTCTCCGAGGCCCATCCTCCTGAATTCCGGGTGCACGGCGACGTTCAGGATATGAACTTCGTCGTATATAGTCCAGGTTATTATGTAACCGGCTACGGTGCCTCCGAAACGGATCACGCGGTTGTAGGACCGCTGCGATTTTATCTCGCGCTCGAAAACCCGCTTGGGCCAGGGCGTGGGAAAACTCACGTTCTCTATGGCCACAATACCGTCCAGGTCTTCAGACGTGATCCTGTCGATCTCGTACTTGGGTGCGTTTTCCATACTATAATTTTTTCAGGTTCGGACTCATATGTCCACAGATTATTTTAATTTACGATAAATTCTTGAAGTAGATATCAAGCAGCCTGCCCGCGGCGGCGAACGGGCTAGTTCGCCTTTCCTTTACCTCATCCTCAAAGTCCGCGAGGGTTTTCTTTACCGCTTCGCTCTTGTAGAAATTTTCCTTAAGGCTGAGGACGATTGCCTCGTGCATCCATTTAATGGACTGCTCCCTTCTCTTTTTTGCGAACTCCCCGGTTTTCTCCATCTCACCGCGGTGTTTTACAATAGTCTCCCATATCTCATGAATCCCTTCGTTGTTAAGTGCGGAGCATGTCATTACGGTGGGCTCCCAGCCGCCTTCCTTGGGAGGGTACAGGCTGAACGCGTTCTGGAATTCCTTGCGGGCTAGTTCGGCCTTTTCCCTGTTCCCGCCGTCGGCCTTGGTAATGGCTACGGCGTCCGCCATCTCCATTATTCCCCGCTTGATTCCCTGAAGCTCGTCCCCGGCGCCTGAAAGGAGCAGCAGCAGGAAGAAGTCGACCATTGAGCTTACGGCGGTCTCAGACTGCCCAACCCCTGTGGTCTCTATTAGTATCGTGTCGAACCCGGCGGCTTCGAGCAGTATCACGGCCTCCCGAGTGTTGTTGGCGACGCCCCCTAGAGATCCCGAAGTGGGGGAAGGGCGGATGAATACGTCCGGCTGCCTGGAGAGCTCCTCCATTCGTACCTTGTCGCCGAGGATGCTTCCCTTGGAACGCTCGCTTGTCGGATCGACTGCCAGTACGGCTATTCTTCTTTTCAGCTTCTTCGTCAGGTAAAGGCCGAATTTTTCGATGAACGTGCTTTTCCCGACTCCGGGAACGCCCGTAACCCCTATCCTGTAGGAGTTTCCGGAGTGAGGCATGCAGCCATCTATTATTTCCTGTGCGAGCTCGGCGTCTTTGGGAAGCGTGCTCTCGATCAGGGTTATGGCCTGGCTGAGCACGGGTCTGTCTCCGCCCAGTATGCCGTCAATATAGCTCTTCGGGCTCAGTCGGCCCCTGCGCTTGAAATCAAGCACCTTTCCTTCTCCGGTCGGGGCCGGGGCTACCGATTTTCCGGGCTTACTGCCTTTATCTGAATTGTTTTTATCTGACAATTTGAGTGCCTTGCCGTTATGTCAGGCGTTATCCGCGGTACTGCTTATAAGCTTTTTGAGGATTTCCTGAGCCGCTTTCGAAATGACTGTTCCCGGGCCGAATACAAAAGCGACGCCTGCGTTATGAAGGAAATCGTAGTCTTTCTTCGGCACGACCCCGCCCACGATTATCATTATGTCGTCGCGGCCCATATCCTTTAATTCCCTTATGAGCTCCGGGACTAGGGTCTTATGCCCCGCGGCGAGGCTCGAAATACCGACAATATGGACGTCGTTCTCCACGGCCTGTCGCGCGGCCTCCTCCGGCGTCTGGAACAGCGGTCCTATGTCCACGTCGAACCCCAGGTCGGCGAAGCTCGTGGCTATCACCTTTGCGCCCCGGTCGTGGCCGTCCTGTCCCATCTTGGCTATCATTATCCTGGGCCTTCTTCCTTCAAGAGAGGCAAACTCGTCCGCGAGCACCCTGGCTTTCCCGAATTCACTGTCCTCTGACATCTCTCCCGAGTATACACCCGAAATCGAGCGTATGACTGCGTTGTACCTGCCGAACACTTTCTCGCAAGCGTCCGAAATCTCACCCAGGGTCGCCCGCTTCCTTGCTGCGTCTACTGCAAGCTCGAGAAGATTGCCTTCTCCCGTCCCGGCGCATTTTGTTATCGCGCCCAAAGCGAGACGCACCGCGTCGTTGTTCCTGGCTTTTCTGAGCTTCTTAAGGCGCTCGAGCTGCGCCTTCCTCACGGCGGTGTTGTCCACCTCAAGTGTCTCGATTTCATCTTCTTCGTCGACCCGGTATTTGTTCACGCCCACTATGACGTCCTTTCCAGAGTCTATGCGGGCCTGCTTCCGCGCAGCCGCTTCCTCTATCCTCATCTTCGGGAGTCCGGTGTCTATCGCTTTCGCCATACCACCTAACTCCTCGACTTCCTCTATAAGCGCCCAGGCTCTTCGTGCTATACGGTCCGTCAGATACTCAACATAATAAGAACCCGCCCAAGGGTCAATAGAGCGGCATATATCGGTCTCTTCCTGGAGGTATATCTGGGTGTTCCTCGCAATCCTTGCGGAGAAATCGGTCGGAAGCGCTATGGCCTCGTCGAGCGCGTTTGTGTGAAGGGACTGGGTGCCGCCGAGCGCCGCGGCCAGCGCCTCGACGCAAGTCCTCATGGCATTGTTAAAGGGGTCCTGCTCGGTGAGGCTCCAGCCCGAGGTCTGGCAGTGGGTCCTGAGGGCCATGGATTTGGGGTTCTCGGGGTCGAATCTCTTTATGAGCTTGGCCCATATCATGCGGGCCGCCCTCATCTTTGCGATCTCCATGAAGTGGTTCATGCCTATGCCCCAGAAAAACGATATCCTGGGGGCGAAGTCGTCTATTTTCATGCCCGCCTTGATTCCCGTGCGCACGTATTCGAGGCCGTCTGCGAGCGTGTATGCGAGCTCGATGTCTGAGGAAGCGCCCGCTTCCTCCATGTGGTAGCCGCTTACGCTGATGGAGTTAAACTTGGGCATCTTCTCCGCGGTGTATTTGAATATGTCCGCGATGATTCTCATAGACGGCTCGGGCGGGTAGATATAGGTATTCCTCACCATGAATTCTTTGAGTATGTCGTTCTGAATAGTTCCGCTCAGCTGTTCCGGGCTTACGCCCTGCTCCTCTCCCGCTACGATGTAGAAGGCCATAACGGGAAGCACTGCGCCGTTCATGGTCATTGATACCGATATTTCGTCGAGCGGTATCTGATCGAACAGTATCTTCATATCGAGAATGGAATCTATCGCGACTCCCGCTTTGCCGACGTCGCCTATTACCCTTTCGTGGTCGGAGTCGTATCCCCTGTGCGTCGGGAGGTCGAAGGCGACGGACAGGCCTTTCTGTCCCGCCGCGAGGTTTCGCCTGTAAAAAGCGTTTGATTCCTCGGCGGTGGAGAATCCCGCGTACTGTCTTATCGTCCAGGGCCGCGTCACGTACATGGTGGAGTAGGGGCCTCTCAGGTACGGCGGGATACCAGCCGCGTAATGAAGATGCTCCGCCGAGGCCAGGTCTTTTTCTGTGTAGACGGGATAGACCGGTATGTCTTCAGGAGTTTCCCATTCGCTCCGCTCCGCGCCTGACCTCCGCTTGGATTTTACGTTGGCTTTGCCGGTGATGTCTATCTTCGAGAAATCGGGTCTCACTTCGGCTCACCTCCGCCTATGCCCGCCACGGCCTGAAACTTTCTCAGTTCTTCGAGTGCGTTTGAGCGGACGTGTATAAATTCGTCGACGCCCGATTTCCTGAGCTCGTCTATATGTTCTTTCGGGTATCCGGCGATAACTATACAGGTTTCCGGATTTACGGACTTTATTTGTTCCGCTATTCCGGGGGCTACGTCCGGGTATTCATTGTCCGAGCTGCATATAACGACTATACGCGCTCCGCTCTTTAGCGCCGCATTTACGCCCTTCCCGATTGTATCGAATCCCCGGTTTTCGATTACTTTGAATCCGGCGCACGCGAAGAAGTTGCTCGAAAAGTTCGCCCTGGCGTTCCGCATGGATACGTTTCCGACAGGGAGAAGAAAAACGGCCGGGGTTTTGCCTGTTTCCTTCGCGTATTTAACCGTTCTGAGCCTCATCTCTTCAAACACCTGAGGTCCGCGGTACGCAGTGAGCGGCTTCACACTGAATTCATCTTCCGTCGCTCCGGAACGGACCACGTCCCCTATCCCGGTATTTCCGCCCGCCAGGTATTCGCGGAGTCTTTCAATGGAATCGGGTATCTCTATTTTCTTTTTCGTCGCCAGCTTTTTCGAAGGCAGTCCGCCGTCTATCTTGCCGGGATGCTTTTCAGTGAGATTCGGGTACTGGTTTACGCCCAGGAAAATATCCTTCCGGGTCACTATGTTCATGTCCCTCTGTCTTGCCGTCTCCTCTATCTCACCCTGTATTAGCCCCGATTTCAAAGCTTCGACGAACCCGCCCGCTTCCTCGATTTTCAAAAATTTGTCCCATGCCGCCTTCGCTATGGAATCCGTGAGCTCCTCTATGTAGTAGGAGCCTGCGGAGGGGTCGACTACGCGGTCCATGTATGATTCATTTTTTAGTATAAGCTGTGTGTTTCTTGCCATACGACGGGAAAACTCGTCAGGCGTCCTGAAGACCGCATCGAACGGGAGGACCGAGAGCGTATCGCTTCCGCCTATTGCCGCCGCCATCGCTTCCACCGTTCCCCTTAGCATGTTCACATAAGGATCGAATATAGTCATGTTCCAGGAAGATGTCCGTGTTTCGATGGACATCATGGCCGAGGACTCGTTTTCAGGCTTGTATTGTTTCACAATCTCCGCCCACAGAAGCCTCGCGGCGCGGAGCTTCGCTATTTCCATAAAATAGTTGGAGCCGACTGAAAAGGAGAATCTCATGCGGGGCGATATCTGATCCACCGTAAGGTCCATCGAAGTAAGGCGGTCCAGATATTCGACGCCCGAGGTCAGCGCAAAAGCCAGCTCCTCAGTCGCCGACGCGCCCGAGTCGTGAAAATGGAGGCTTCCCACGCTGAGACACCGGAATTCCGTTACGTGGTCGTCCGTATATGAAACGAGCTGTCTTAGCTCCTCGAAAGATTGTCTCTCACCCTTCGGGAACGAGCCTCTAAGCGCTAGATACTTCAGGGGGTCGGCGTCCACGGACCCTGAAAGAGCCTCCGGTTTAACGCCCCTTTTCCCGGCCTCGTTGATGAAGAGTGAGAATACTGCTGCAGCGGCATTGCCGCATTCGAAGTGGACAGGTATTTCGCCAATCGGAAGATCCTGCAACAGCCGGGTCATGTCATTTTTGTTCTGCACCGGGACGCCGTGAATTTTTTCGTCCTCGACTTCGCAAACGAACGTAACCGCACCCGCGCCTTTCTCGATGCTCTCAAGCGCAAGTCGGTTCGCCTGCTTCACGGTCCGGGCAGCTATACGCTCCGCTATGTCCCAGTCGTTGCTGCTTGATTTCGTCCCCCTCACGTAGGGGAATTGCTCCGGCAACGCATCTGTCAGGTAGCCGAGGCTCTCCAGGTTGCCTTCTGTGTAAAACGGTTTTACCGTGAATCCTTCGTACGGCTTCCAGTCGAGCTTGGCCTGGTCCGCGCCCTTTGTGTCCCGGGCGATCTGTTCTTCCCACTGCTTTTTACTTACGGGGGGGAATTCTTCAAATAACGGTTTCATGTGCGGCCTGGTTTTTGTGTCTGTAGACAACTGATTACTCCCTTTGTAATTACTCAATAATAATAAATAAATCTGTATTCGTTGCAAATACGTGAATGAGCGTCGTCGCCGCGAAATCCCGGTCTGTTCTTTCTCTTATTGCTCATTATTGACATACCTCGCGTTCTTGTTCGCGCCGGTGGAAACATATACTATTAATACATGGGTAAGAAGGCAGTGGTTATCGTCTCGGGCGGCGTTGACAGCACGACGCTCCTCTATAAAACCTTGAAAGATAGGATCGAGCCTTATGTCCTTACATTTTTTTACGGGCAGAGGCACAGAAGGGAGCTCGATTCGGCTGAGAATATATGCAACGCGCTAGCCGTTCCGCACAGGATCATAGATCTCTCCGACATGAACGGGCTTCTCTCGGGCTCCGCTCTTACAGACGCGACCGTGGACGTGCCGGATGTGCCTGAGACTGCCGAGCATTTCGACACACTTAAATCCACTATCGTGCCCAACCGAAACGCCATATTTCTCTCCGTCGCTGTCGGATACGCGGTCAGCCTGAAGGCGGACCACGTTTTCTTCGGCGCGCATTTCTCGGACAGGGGCGTCTATCCCGACTGTAGGAAGGAATTCGTCGAGGCTTTTCAGACCTCGGAAAGGCTTGCCACCGACAACCCTTCGCTTATGGTGGAAGCTCCTTTCGTCGACATGGAGAAGTCCGGAATCGTGAAGCTCGGGGTGGAGCTGGGTGTGCCGTTCGGTGAGACCTGGACCTGTTATAAAGGCGGTGCGTTGCACTGCGGCCTATGCAGCGCGTGCAGGGAGAGGAAGAGGGCCTTTCATGATGCGGAAGTTTCCGACCCGACGGAGTACGAGGCGTGAAGATTAGCGAGATATTTTTCTCCCTCCAGGGCGAGGGTGTTGAAATCGGGCTGCCGACGGTGTTCGTCCGCCTGTTCGCCTGCGATCTGAGGTGCTCGTGGTGCGATACGATGTATGCGGTCGAGGGCAGGGAGTTTCGTGAGATGAGCCTTCAGGACGTGAGGGCCGAAATAGATAAATCTGCCTGCAGGAGGGTTTGTATCACGGGCGGGGAGCCGCTGATACAGAAAAAAGAGGTCGAAGCCCTTGCGAACGAGCTTATATCGGACGGATACAGTGTGATATTGGAGACGAGCGGGCACAAAATGCCTCCCCCGGTCTTCTGGACCGAGGGGAGCGTCATCAGCATGGACTGCAAGTGTCCCGGCTCGGGGATGCACGAGAGGATGGATTTCGCGCTGTTCGAGAAGCTCAGGCCGCGGGACCAGCTGAAATTCGTGATTGCGGATGAGCGTGACTACGTTTATGCGGCGGACATATTGAAGAAGCACCGAATCAGGGCGAACGTTATATTTCAACCTGTTGAAGGAGCGGGGCTCGGCTGGATTACAGAAAAAGTTCTCTCGGACAGGCTCGAAGGGGTGAGAGTTCTCCCGCAGCTCCACAAGATCATATGGGGGAACAAGAGGGGAGTGTGAGAGGGAGCCCCTTTCAATATCTGTTGTTTTTACGTACAATAATGTTATAATGCGCGTCTGAAATATTAATAAATAATTATGGGGTGTTGAAATATGGAGAGCTTACGAATGGACGAAATAAAAGAGAAATACGATTATGAGCCGTTTGCCGATACGGAAGAGTATAAACAGGTTAACGAGGATATAATCCGTAGCTGGGTCGACATAATGCGCTGCAAGAGCTCAAACGGTATCGATGCTATCCTTGACATCGCCACCGGCGCCGGCACGATGGTTCAGATCGTTTTCGATAACCTTCCGGATAAATGGAAAAAGGCTGCGGTATTGTGTCTCGACCAGTCGGGCGAGGCGCTCAAGCTTGCGCGGTTGAAGCTCGGCAAAACCGTGGAGAGACTGAAGCTCGTTCATTCGTCGGTCGAGGACATGGACGTCCCCGATCAGAGTATAGACATAGCGGTCTGGGGAAACGGAATACACTACTTGTCCGAGCATGCGCAGCTCGAAAGCATCAAGAGAATAAAGAAGGCGCTCAAGCCCGGAGGATTGTTCTTTTTCAACACCGCATTTTACGAAGAGGCCAGGCCCTCGGACACCCTTCCTTTCTACCGCACTCAGGTGAAAAACGCCGTACAGTACCTGCGTGACCGAGGTATAAGCAGACAGAAGGACGACTCCAGGACACAGGCGTCCAAGTTCCTTCCTCGCTCCTATTACGAGGACATGGTCAAGGAAGCCGGATTCAAGCTCATAGAGGCCAAGGAATTCGCCGTGGATATGAAAAGAGAAGCCTGGGAATACATTAGCTCTTTTCAGCAGTACGCGGCGGGAGCGCTGAGGGGTTATCCAGTGGATGAGGCCGTTAAGGCCATGAAAGAGGCCGTTCAGCCCGCTCTCGAACAGCACGGCGAGAGGGACAAGGATGGAAATCTCTACATCACTCGGAAATGGCTCGCCATCAGCACCGAGGCGTAATTATCTCCCTGTTTTTTCATTCGATATAGATAGTTTGCGGATTCAAATCGGAAAATACCGCTACGGATAACTACATCAGGTTGTAGTAATCTAGCCCGAGGTGAGTGATAAGGTCCTCGCCTCTTAGATAACGGAGTGTATTCTTGAGCTTCATTAGCTGAATGAACACGTCGTGCTCTGGATAAAGCCCCTTCCCGTACATGGGACTCTTGAAGTAGAAGGAAAGCCATTCCTGTATACCGTCGAATCCCGCCCTCCTTGCGAGGTCAAGAAACAGCACCAGGTCGAGCACGATCGGCGCTGCCAGTATACTGTCCCTGCACAGGAAATTGACCTTAATCTGCATCGGATAACCGAGCCATCCGAAGATGTCTATGTTGTCCCATGCTTCCTTCGCGTCTCCTCTCGGCGGGTAGTAATTAATCCTTACCTTGTGGTAATAGTCGGAGTAGAGATCGGGATGGAGGTCGGGCTGGAAAAGATATTCGAGCACGCCTAACTTGCTCTCCTCCTTGGTTTTAAAGGAGTATGGATCGTCCAGCACTTCGCCGTCCCTGTTGCCGAGGATATTGGTAGAAAACCATCCCCTGAGACCTATCATCCTGCTTTTGAGCCCCGGTGCGAGTATTGTTTTCATGAGAGTCTGGCCGGTCTTGAAGTCCTTTCCTGAGATGGGAACCTTGTTCTTCTTGGCTAGATCTATGAGCGCGGGTACGTCGGCAGAAAGGTTCGGCGCGCCGTTGGCGTACGGGACGCCGCATTTAATAGCCGCATACGCGTAAATCATGCTCGGCGGTATGTCCTTATGATTATCCCGCAAGCCTTTTTCGAAAGAGGTTATGGTCTCATGTACGGCGGAGGGTTTTATAAATACTTCGGTGCTTCCGCACCAGACCATCACAAGGCGCGAGGCGCCGCTCTCTTTTTTGAAATTTTTGATGTCGTCGATCAGCTGTTTGGCAAGGTCCATCTTAGTCTTGCCGCGTTTTCTGTGCTTGCCATCCAGGTTTTTCACGTACTTTCTACTGAATACGGCCGGCATGGGTTTCATTGCTTCGAGCGTGTCTTTTAGCTCCTCGACGAGGTCTTTGTCCAACACGCCTGCTTTGAGCGCCGCTTCGTAGCAGTTGTCCGGAAATATGTCCCAACCGGCGAATACTATGTCGCTTAACTCGGCAAGCGGTATAAATTCCTTGATCAGCGGGGATTTTTTCTCGGTCCTTTTACCCAAACGTATCCTGCCGAGCTGGGTCAGAGAGCCAATTGGCTTCCCCAGTCCCCTCTTGACGGCTTCGACGCCGGCTATGAAGGTAGTGCTCACAGCTCCGCCCATACCGGGCAGGAGCACTCCGAGCTTCCCTTCGGGTGATTCTATTTTCTTTTGTTTTTCAACGGCAGACTTCTTTTTGGTAGTAGGCAAAACGGATATTACCTCTTTGAGAACTGCGGTCCGCGTCTCGCTTTCTTGAGGCCGTACTTCTTTCTCTCCACCATTCTGGGGTCTCTTGTGAGCATGCCCGCGACCTTGAGCGGCTTTTTAAACGACTCGTCGGCCTGAAGCAGAGCGCGGGCTATGCCGTGCCTTACGGCTCCGGCCTGACCGGTGAGACCGCCGCCCTTTACATCCACTACGACGTTGTACTTGCCCTTGGTCTGGGTCGTGTCGAGCGGCTCGAGCGCGTGTATTTTCCATGATCCGCGGGGGAAATACTCTTCCGCCTCGCGGCTGTTAATGGAAATCTTGCCTTCTCCAGGGCGCAGCCAAACGCGCGCAATAGAGGTCTTTCTCCTTCCAGTTCCGTAATAGTTGATTTCAGCCATTTTTCTAGACTATACCTCCAAATTCTCCGGCTGTTGAGGCGCGTGCGGATGCTCGTTCCCCGCGTATATCTTGAGTCTCGTAATGAGCTTTTTCTGCCACTTGTTTTTGGGCAGCATGCCCCAAACAGCTTTTTTCAATATATCTTCGGGATGTTTTTTGGCAAGGCTTTCCGCAGAAATGGATTTAATGCCGCCCGGATAGCCGGTATGCCAGTAGTAGGTCTTCTGATCCCACTTTTTTCCCGTGAATTTAAGCTTGTCGGCGTTCACCACGATTACAAAATCTCCTGTGTCGGCGTGGGGGGTGAACTGAGGCTTTTCCTTGCCCCTGAGTAAATTGGCGATTTTAGTGGCCACCCTCCCGACAGTTTTTCCTTCCCCGTCGATCAGGTACCATTTCTTTTCAATATCTTCACTTCTTGCCATATAAGTCTTCATAATGTACGCCTCAAACTGTAAGAGTTAAGCAAATCAATTTACCGATTCCACGCCGAATGTCAAGCTCGAAGCTTTATTATTTCTCATGCTCCGCGGATTGGTCTCCCGATGTAATAATGCTATAATGATTCGGGTACTAGATAATTATGCACTCTCTTAACAAGGAATCCAAGATAAACGGCTCCGTCCGAAAAGAGGATTTCGCGAACAGGCTGTCTTCGATATTAGGCCCGGACGGTGTTATTTCATCGGACGACGAGCTTATAGCGTACGATAGCGACGCCCTCACGGGATACAGAATCAAGCCCGTTTTCGTGGTCATGCCCAGGTCGACGGCGGAAGTGTCCCGCGTGATGAAGCTGTGTTACGAAAACGACGTCCCCTACGTGCCAAGGGGAGCGGGGACCGGCCTCTCCGGCGGCGCTCTGCCCGTTGAGGAAGGAATAGTCATTTCCCTTTCGCGCATGAACAGGATACTGGAAGTCGATATCCCCAATGAAAGGGTGGTAGTGGAGCCGGGCGTAGTGAACCTCTCCGTGACAAAGGCCGTAAGCGGCTACGGGTATTACTACGCGCCCGACCCGTCGAGTCAGATCGTGTGCACCATAGGCGGGAACGTCGCCGAAAACTCGGGCGGTGTGCACTGTCTTAAATACGGGGTCACGACGAACCACGTCCTCGGCGTCGAGGTCGTTTTGCCCGACGGTGAGATAGTGGAGGCCGGCGGGAAGGCGCCCGACATGCCCGGATATGATATCACGGGCTTACTGGTGGGCTCGGAAGGACTCCTCGGGATAGTTACGAAAATAACGCTCAGGATAGTGAAAAAGCCTGAAACTGTGAAGACGCTTTTCGCCACGTTCGACCGGGTTGAGGACGCCGGAGCCTCTGTATCGGGTATAACAGCCAGAGGCGTAATACCGGCGGGCATGGAAATAATGGACAATCTCTGTATACGCTCCGTTGAGGAGGCCATGAGCGTGGGATATCCCGTTGACGCGGGCTCCATACTGCTTGTCGAGCTTGACGGCCCACGCGCGGAGGTCGAGGCACAAATGCCGATTGTCGAAGAAGTCCTGAAGGAGAATAAAGCTCAGGAAATAAAGGTGGCAAAGAACGAAAAGGAGAGGGAGCTTTTCTGGAAGGGAAGAAAAAGCGCATTCCCGGCGATGGGAAGGATCAGCTCGGACTATTACGTTCAGGACGGGGTTATTCCCCGCAGCAGGCTGGCCGAGGTTCTGGGTAATATAAACAAGCTGAGCGAAAAATACGGACTCAGGGTGGCAAACGTCTTCCACGCCGGGGACGGGAACCTTCATCCCCTGGTGCTTTACGATTCCTCGCGCGAGGGCGACAGCGAGAAGGCCCATGAGCTGGCGGGCGAAATACTCAAGGTGTGCGTCGATTCCGGTGGGAGCATAACGGGCGAGCACGGCGTGGGCGAGGATAAGAAGAAATTTCTATCATACATGTTCGGTGAGAGCGACCTCGATACCATGAACCTTGTAAGGTGCTCGTTTGATTCAAAAGGCCTCTGTAATCCTGGCAAGGTATTTCCGACGCCCAGAACCTGCGTCGAGCCGGGAATCAAGCCTTACAGGGAAAACCCGCTTCAAAAAGCCGGAATAGGGGAGATGTACTGACGGCACTCGTAACTCCCCAGCAGCGACGTTCACACAGGATATAAGCCGAGAATATTATTAATGACCCAATCCTCGATCATTGAAGAGCTGATAAATATTGCGGGACAGGGAAACGTCGTAACGGACGGAGGCGCGCTCGCTTCTTATGACATGGACGGAAGAAGTCCGGCTACAGCGGTATATCCTTCCGATACGGCTCAGGTTTCGGAAATAGTGAAGTATGCATCAGCCGAGTCCCTCTCGGTTATCCCGGCGGGCTCAGGTACGAAGCTCGCCCTCGGAAGGAGACCCGAAAAAGCGGACATCGTGCTTTCGGTCGGGAGGATGGACAGGGTTATAGAGCACGAGGCCGCGGATCTGATCGCTACAGCCGAGTGCGGGGTTTTGCTTCAGGACTTCCGGTCCGTGCTCGAAGAGAGAAAGCAGTTTTTGCCGATCGACCCAGCGCACACGAAAAACGGGGCTACGCTCGGCGGGATCATCGCGACAAACGACAGCGGTCCGCTGCGTCTCGGGTACGGGACGGCTAGGGAGCTTCTGATTGGTATGAAGGTCGTCCGTCCGGACGGAAATGTATTTAAAGGCGGCTCCAAGGTTGTCAAGAACGTCGCGGGCTACGATCTGCCCAAGCTCTACGTGGGCTCGCTGGGGACTCTCGGAATTATTGTCGAGGCTACGTTCAGGCTGTATCCGATAACGGAATCTTCCGCCACTTATCTAGCCGGATTCGGGTCTCTGGAAAATGCGCACTCTGCGGTCGGCAAGCTTCTCAAGTCCGATCTGGTTCTCGCATCGCTGGAACATATGAATCCCGGTTTCGCGTCAGGAATCTCGAACAGGGCGGAGCTTGAAATAAGCCGCAATCATCATGCGCTCGCGATCAGGATCATGAACGTAAGGAAAGCTGTTGAGGACCAGCTTCACACGATATCCGGCATCTGTAAAGAGGAGGAAGGCACTGGACTGGTAGTCGAGGGAGAAAGGGAAAGAGTGCTGTGGGAGAACATAAGGGAACTGCCGTTTGAGTTGTCCGGACACGACGGAGCAGTGCTCAAGGCTGGGGTTCTCATAACTCACGTACCGCTTGTTTACGAGAGACTCGATAAATTATCTGTATCAAGCGGCGTCCGGCCCTACGCTACGGCAAGGGCGGGGAACGGCGTTGTCATGATTAGCTTAAACGGCGAATCCGGCTCAGTAAGAAGCTCGATTGAGGAGCTAAGGGAACTCTGCGAACGCGCCGGGGGCAGTCTCGTCGTACAGAGCGCGCCTGGTGAAGTTAAATCAGAGATTGATCCCTGGGGGAATATGGGTTCCGCCGCGGGGCTTATGAAGAGGATAAAGTCCAATTTCGATCCGCAAAACATTATGAGCCCGGGTCGGCTTCTCTAATGCGTTTACAATGATAATTCTTGTCCATGCGTGTCGTCTTGGTTAGGCTATTTACAGTCTTTTATTAAGTCGCTTTTTAGTCCGGCAATAGGATATGATTCGAAGAGAGACGGAAGACGGCTGGGTCTTAATTTCCCAGCACGACCACGGCATCCTCGCGGGGGACATTATGAAATATTGGGGGAATGAACGGTTTTCCAGGCCTGAGCCGTTCGACGAAGTCCTCCTCGCAATAAATGAGCATGACCACGGCTGGGTCGAGTGGGAATCGGGCATCACGGTTAATCCCGAAAACGGTTTTCCGACTAATTTTATGGAGATGAAATCAAAGAACCAGTCGGAGATCTGGAGCAGGTCATACGAAAAAAACTCCGGGAGTCATCCCTATGCTTCATTGCTGATCGCGCTTCACTTCGACAGGTTCAACAGGAAGCTTCTCGAAAGAGACCCCTCTGACTCATCGGCGTTATCCTATAAGCGCGACATGGAGGAATTTCTCGAGCAAGAGCTGGATGGCTTTGATCCAGGATCGAATACCGACGAAGTACCCCCGGATATGAAGATCAATCTCAGATTGCTCCAGGTAGGGGATATAATTTCCCTCGCCCTCTGTCACGGATGGACGGACAGGGTAATGCAGGACGTCCCGCTGGATTATAAAGGTTCTGTGGATGATATGCATTTAACTACGGTCGACGGTTTTAATTTCACGGTATCGCCTTACTCGTTTTCGATACCGCTCCTGGAAGCGGGGGTACGGGGCAGAAGGCTCCGCCGGAAATCGTTTTCCTCGGATGAGGAATTGAGAGCATGCCTGGAATCGGCCGAGTGGATAACCCTTGATTTCACTATAGGAAAAGGCTAAACAATTAACATGGACGTTAAACAATACGCGGCTTTTGACGACGTTGACAGACCAAGCCCCGATATTATAGAGGACTGCGTTCACTGCGGGTTCTGCCTGACGGCATGTCCTACCTATCTCGAAACGGGAAACGAGCTCGACTCCCCGAGGGGCAGGATATATCTGATGAAGTCCGCTTCCGAGGGAAAGATTCCCATCCGGGGATCATTGGTTAACCACCTGGATAAATGCCTCGGATGCCTCGCGTGTGAGCCTGCCTGTCCTTCCGGGGTACGCTACGGGAGACTCATAGAGGCGGGGAGGTCTCAGATCGAGCGCAGGTACGAGAGGCCTTTTTTCGACAGACTCTACCGTTTGGTGATTTTCTCCTTCTTTCCCCATCCGGAAAGATTGAAATTCATGCTTCCGTTGTTCTATCTGTATCAAAAGCTTGGTGTAAGGGCGCTCCTACGGTCGACCGGCCTATTGAACGGCATATCCGGCACCCTGGCCCGCATGGAAGAGATGCTTCCTGATGTGGACTCGCCCGCTTCTCCGGAGCCGCTGCCTGAAGTAATACCCGCCTTTGGAAAGAAACGCCGCCGCGTGGCTCTGTTAACAGGATGCGTTCAGAGTGTTTTCTTCTCGGAAACGAATGCGGCTACGGCGAGGGTTCTGGCGCAAAACGGCTGCGAAGTAGTCGTTCCGCGCAGTCAGTCCTGCTGCGGCGCTCTGTCCGTTCACTCCGGGAGGCTTTCAGAGGGTAGGGATTTCGCGCGGCGTACTATAGAGTCGTTCGAGGCGCTTGACGTGGACGCCATTATAGTCAATTCCGCCGGGTGCGGCTCTACCATGAAAGAGTACGGCGAGATAATGAAAGAGGATTCCGTATTCGCCGAACGCGCCGCCGCGATCAGCGCCCGGACAAAGGACGTCATGGAGTTCCTCGCCGAGACGGGTATCACGGGCGATCTGAAGCCCCTAAATCTAAGAGTTACGTATCAGGACGCGTGTCATCTGGGTAACGCCCAAAGAATTAAGGACCAGCCCAGAGAAGTTATAAAGCAGATACCGGGCGTCGAGTTTGTGGAGTTCCCGGAGGCCGAGCTATGCTGCGGGAGCGCAGGTATTTACAATCTCGTCGAGCCTGAAATGTCGGGGAGGCTTCTAAACAGGAAGATCTGCAATCTGAAGAGTGCGGGTCCAGATTATCTGGTAGCCGGAAACCCCGGCTGCCTGCTGCAAATCACAAAGGGCGTTAAACAGCACGGTTTACATATAAGAACCGCACACCCGGTAGAGCTTTTGGACTGGTCGTACCGGGGCGGCACAGACCGGATAGCGAACTATTAAAATTCGATCCCCCGGCTCTTTATCTCCCCGAGAACGTTAGTAAGCGGCTTGTCTTCCGAAACCCAGTAGCTTCCCGTTTCTTCCTGCTTGAAATATGGCTTCGTGAATTTGCAGACCTTGAGCACCTTGTCGCATGAGAGCTCCTTCACCGCCCCCTGTTCTGACTCGGAGCAGGTAAGCGCGAAATTGTCCTTGTTTATGGCGAAGGCTGACCAGTTCCCGGTATTCAGGTTGGAAGCCCATCCCGCGCTCGCGCCCGGGTCCTTTCCGACAGGATGGTTTAGCCATACGTCGTTTGCCGAGTCGTTATAGAAAAGGTAGAGGCCTTGTTCCGACCCGGGGTTCAGTACAAGCTCGTTATTCCTGAATTGGAATCCTTCGGGTTTGCACGAGTCGGGAAAGCTGTATTTCGCGTCTTCCGCAGGACAGTTGGTGAAGGAAAGAATTGCTGAAATTGCCAGAAATATTGCGGCGTAGCCGTTAATTCTCATATTGTGCCCCCTTTTTCAATTCATTAAATCAAAGTTTACTCAAATCCCGGACATTTAAAATAAGATTTTCCAAATCACTGATTTTGTCGGTTATTATATTAACCAAACCGACCAGACGGAGGATTCGCGGGATGAAATACCTTCCTTTATATACGGTATTAATTGCATTTGCATTAGCTTCAGTCTCTTGCGACGAAACTCAGGACCTTTTTGACAGACCCACTGACCCGCTGATTGACGTGGACGTGGCGGAGTCTCAGGATTATAATTTCGTCACGACTGAGTACGGCATGCAGGTGGCTATAGCTAACGGAGTTGACAGCGGGACGCAAAGCATCCTCAAACTGTTGGATAACAGGGCTGCTCAGTTTTTAAACTGCCAGTTCGTGGAAGGGGCCGACCTGGGCTTCGATACCGTGATGCTGGAGGACGGTACTATAGTGCCGCCGCTCTCGGAGCTGCGGGTTTATATCGTGCCTAACCGTTTTGAATGCGAGGCAGAAGGCACAAGCGTGTGCACCGGAGTGGAATTCCCCGATCAAGACATCATAGTTGTTGCTGAGGGCGGCTTCCTCGGGTGCGGCGAGTTTGCCGCATGGAAGCACGAACTTGGTCATAGATACGGCATGACTGCGGACCACAGCAACCAGAACGAGTTTCGGGCATGCATTAAGCCTCCGGACTGTGACGCGGGAGATCTCTTCGATTAGGTCCAGGTTCGGGGTATGAATTAACCTGCTCTTTCCGACTTTCTCCTCAAACCGAGCCATATCGCCACATTGACGGATGCCGAGACGATTATCAGCAGTGCCACGGTGAACATAAAAAAACGGCGGGGCATAATATAAAAGGACACGTCGTATCTGTTGTTCATCCAAAGATTGTTTTTAAACAACAGAGGGTGGAATACGTCTCTCCAGAACGCGCCGAAGAAAGGAAGTACGATAACAAGACAGAGAATAACGGCGGCGTTTATGAGCGCATAGCGGGAGGCGCGTTTTTTGTCGAAGGTTATTATTAATAACACTAAAGCGGCCAGTCCCGCGACGAACATCCCGTCGAAGATTCCTCGCACTTCTTTCAGGTGTAGTTTTTCCTTGCGGGTCCACGAGGTTACAAGCTCGTCCTGATGCCTGAAATATGCGGTCAGCTCGTCTATCTCATCATAAGCATTCTGATACCCGATTATCTCGCACCGACCGTGCCATCCGCAGTTGAGTCTCATCCAGTACGGAAGATAGAAGGTGAGCGACATGGGTATATAGAAAGTGAGATATAAGAGGGAAACAAAAAGTATTATTCC
>Ga0307426_1000643_pt1 | contig 23784 bp, 15 predicted proteins | sample SalMarWE160340MG_FD_202165 | JGI IMG/M metagenome (GOLD analysis project Ga0307426, IMG submission 202165) | Salt marsh sediment microbial communities from the Plum Island Ecosystem LTER, Massachusetts, United States - WE1603-40 | ecosystem: Environmental > Aquatic > Marine > Intertidal zone >...
ACGGTGGTGTGTCGCCCGGTGGTGACGGACTGACCGAGGGTTCGTCGATCTCAGCTCGTGGCAACCACGTTCGCGGTAGTCCCATTGTCGTGCGTCTATGACTTCTTGCGTAACTTACGTTTTGACGTTATAGTAACTTACGTTATGGGGCGAGTGTTCCGCAGAGGCGAACTCAAGGAGGCGATCGTCGCGGTGCTGGCTCGCGTCGGTCAGATGCACGGGTACGGGATCATGACCGAGCTCAAGGAGCGCGTCGGGGGTGGGTGGAAGCCGAGTCCCGGTGCGATCTATCCGGCGCTCATCGCCCTTGAGGACTCCGGACTTGTGCGAGTGGCCGATCGCGACGGCACCAAGGTCTACCGCCTCTCTGATGCTGGCCGTCGCGCCGCCGAGCGTTCTTCAGCGTGGAGCCGGTGGGCGTCGCTCACCGAGCGCGCCGAGCAAGGGGAGGAGCGACTCGCCCTTGGTCCTCTCCTCGACCGCTTCGCTGCCGAGTCAACGCACCGGCGGCGCCTCGTGGGACCCGACGCCCGGGAGGCGCTCGACCAGATCCTCAGCCGGATGTCCGATGAGATCGAAGGACTACTGATGGAAGGAGACGACGATGGATGACTTCGGCGAGATGGCATTGCGCGAACGTGAGGCGAGGAGGATCGCTCGGCGCCAGTGGTTTTGGCTGCACTTCGCCGTGTACGCGACCGTCCAGGTGTTTCTGGTCATCGTGTGGGCCCTCAGCGACGCGACCTATCCGTGGTTCATCTTCCCCCTTTTCGGTTGGGGGATTCCGGTGGCAGCACACGCGGTGTTCGCGTTCGTCATCCGCCACCCTGATGAGATCCTGATCGAGCGCGCCAGACGCGAGAGCGAGCGGTGATGAGTTGGCTGCTCCGTCCATACACCGACCCGGCGCTCTACCGCGCGATCGCCTATCTTCTGCTCGGCTTTCCCCTCGGGATCTTCGAGTACGTGGTGGTGGTCACAGGCTTGTCCTTCGGTGCCGGTCTCGCCATCACACTGCTCGGGGTACCGGTGCTCCTGGCGACGCTGCTGCTCGCCGCCGCGCTGTCGACGTTCGAGCGCGAACTCGCCGTCACCATGCTGGGAGCCGCCATGCCGCGGCGCATCCGTCGCCGTGATGCGCCGGGTTTCGGCTGGAAGCGGCTGTGGGTGCGAATCCGTGACCGGCGGACGTGGTCCGAGGTGGCGTTCCTCCTCTTAGTGAGGCCCACCTTGGGGACTGCGGGTTTCATCTTCGTCGCTACCGTCGTCGCGCTTGCATTCGGGGCTGTCGCCCAAATGATTCTGATCGCCGTAGGTGTCCCAACCCAGTTCGGCGGGTGGACGGTCGATACGTACGCCGATTCGCTCGTGTTCGTCCCCTTGAGTGCGTTGCTTTTCCTCATCGGCCCGCGGCTCGTGCTGGCGTGGGCGACCGCCACGGGCCGCATCACGACGAGGATGCTCGGTTGGCTCGACCCGGCCGACCTCAAGCGGGGGGTCGTCGACGTGCTTGCCCGCATCGGATCAGCGGACGCATTCACACTCTTCGACGAGATCGGCCTCATGCTCGGAACGGGTCCGTTCCTCACCCCGACGAAGCTCGAGGCGACACTGCTGGCGCTCGAGTCTGCTGGCCGGGTCGCCGCCGTTCACGAAGGCACCAGAACCAGGTACTCGCTCGCGGCGTCGGCCGCCATTCGGTGATGGACTCGCCAGTGCAACACACAGACAGTGATGTCGCTCTGCCAAACAACGGCCCCGACGAAGTGGCGAGGTGGATGACGATTGGTATCGTTGCGGGTTTTGTGGCTGTTTTCGTCTATCCCATTTTGATTCTTGTGTCGCTGCCGCGTGTCCCGCAAGTGGTGTTAGGCGCTAGCTTCGGACCTGCTCTAGCCGCGGCCAGCGTCGCTCTCGCTCATGTCATGCAGTCGCGTCGCCGCGCCCCTTCGCTTGAGTTGGCTGCGATCAGTAACGCTCTCGCTGGCGCTCTGGTGACCGCGATGATCATCGTGCAGCTTGCGATCAACTATTCGACGGTCCCTACGGTGGAAGACCAAATCTCAACGCTCTTTCGAGACCGCCTCTGGGACATCGTCCTCGGACTCGACGTGTCCTTCGATGTGTTCATTGGCCTCGCTACCTTGCTCTTTGCCATAAACATGATGCGCGATCCCCGTTTTGGCAAGGTTATCGGCTGGGCTGGAGCCTTTGTAGCCGTCGTTCCGCTGTTTGGGGCGAACTTGTACTACTTTCCCGATCCCCCGTACACGCACGGCTTTCCCCATGTCGGGATCTTCACCGGGCTGTGGTATTTGGCTGTGGTTGTCCTCATGGTCCGTTCAGCTCGCAGACGTCGAGCCCTTGTCGCGTCAGCCGGCATCGGGATCAGGTAATACCCAGCTCTTTTCATCCGGCTATCCATTCGCTGGCTCCAAGTCCCCAGATCCCGGGTGTGTGTGAGCACTACCCAAATGCGGAAGCGTCACAAGAACGGAGACACGCTGGACGGGGCCATGTCGACGCCCTGGACGACTGCTCGTATCGGCTCAGTCGTCTTCTCTGATGCTGCGCATCGACCACACCAGCGTTCGCATCGTCTTGGGTTGATGCAGGACCGTCACGATGGCGTCGGCGACGTCCTCCGGACGGAGCATGTCGACCAGTCCGGGCATGTCGGGAGTTCTCCCTGCGCCCATGGCGAACTCGGTGGCGACCCCACCGGGAGCGATGACGCTCACCCTGATTCCCTTTTCGCGGAGTTCGCGATCGAGTCCGCCCGCCAGGCCGACCTGAGCGAACTTCGTGGCGGCGTAGACCGCTTCGTCGCCTGCTCCACGCAGACCTGCGACCGAGCCGACGATGACGATGTCTCCTCCGCCTGCCTGGAGGAAGACCGGCACGGCCGCACGAATCGGCCATACGGTGCCGGCGATGTTCGTGTCCATCATCTCGATGAGCTTCTCGTCGGTGAGGTCCATGATCCCCCCATAGGCGCCGATCCCTGCGCTCACCACGATGGCATCAAGACGTCCGAAGCGGTTGACGGTGGTGTCGATGAGCCGGCGACATGCCTCGGGATCTCGAACATCCATCTCGACCGCGGCGGACTCTGATGTGCCCAATTCGGAGACGAGCGCCGCAAGACGTTCGATGCGTCGCGACCCGATGACCACCCGCGCCCCTTCAGATGCAAGCGCTCGCGCCGTCGCGGCACCGATGCCGGACGTCGCCCCCGTGACTGCTACGACCATGCTGTCGCCCATGCGTACCTCCTTCTGCCGAAGCGGGCATGGTTGCTGAGAGAGCCGGACATCACCACGCCACGCACTCGATTCTGTTGCGTGATTCCCCGATGGCGACCGGACAGAGTGTCACCGATCGCGACGACGCTTCCGGGGCCGCATCGTAGCCGAGCTAGGACATCCCCGTTCTTGTGGCGTTTGGGCCGGATAGTTGCTGGCGGCTTCAAGTGGTGTGCACAGCGGGGCAGCTGCCGTGTTGATCGGCTCGAGGTCGATCGGGTCAGTCGGCGAGCTCGCTGTTGTGGTGGATCAAACACTGCCGGCGATCGTCACGCCAGATCCAAACGCCGGTGAAGCGCAATTCGAGGACGCTCGGGTCAGGTTTGTGGACCACCCTGTAGCCGCCCAGTACCAGGGCCATATCGTCGTAGCGCCGTACCAGCAGATCGTACGACGTGCTGGGGGATTGACTCGATCACTCCGTTTGCGAGCCGGGTTGCTTCACGGATTCACAGGGTGCTGCTCAGGGTCAGAAACTTCCCAGTTTTTCAGGCGTTTCGGCCCGTTAGGGGATAGGGCCACCTCGTCGGGACACCCAGGCCGGCCGCGCTCGACCACACGTTGTGCTATTGGGTCCGCCAACGTATTCTGCGATGGTGCTATCGCCCCGAGGCTCGGGATTCGAGCCTACCGACGAGCCCATCCGGGCGGAGCTGTTCAGCGTCGAACGGCTGGAACAGCACGCTGGCAGTTTGGCCGTCGCCCAGGAACTGACTGGACGGCCGGGACGACTGCAACTCATCTCCCGGCGTCTGGCGGATAACGGTGAGGTCCTTCTCTCCTCCTATCGGGAGTTGTCGAAGGTAATTCGGGAGGAGGCTCTGCTCACCCCGGCGGCCGAATGGTTGGTAGACAATTTCCATCTGGTTGAGAGTCAACTGCGTGAGATACGAGATAACCTCCCCTCCTCTTACTACCGCGAATTACCCAAGCTCAAGGGCGGTCACCTGGCCGGCTACCCACGGGTGTACGGGATCGTTTGGGCGTACGTTGCCCATCTCGACAGCCGCTTCGATCCTGATGGGCTGCGCAGGTTCGTGGCTTCGTACCAGGAGATCAAACCTCTCACCATCGGCGAACTCTGGGCTATCCCCATCACCCTTCGTCTGATCCTCATCGAGAACCTGCGTCGGATGGCCGAGTCGATCATGTGGGGTCGGAGGCTTCGTCGAGAGGCCGATGAGATCGCCGACGGGCTCCTGGGTGTGGGTGGCGGCCGCCCCAGCGAAGCCGGGGCAGCCCTCGACCGCTACAACGCAGCCGAGCTACCCCAGCCTTTTGCTGTCCAACTGCTTCAACGCCTCCGCGATCACGACCCTGAAACCACCCCCGGTCTCACCTCGCTGCTTGATCGCATGGCCGCCGAGGGGACGCCACCCGACAAGGTGGTCAGCGAAACCCATCACCGGCAGGCAGCCACCAACGTCACCGTTCGTAACATCGTGACCAGCCTCCGCCTCATCAACTTCTTCGACTGGGCTGCGTTCGTGGAGGGGGTTAGCTTGGTCGACCGTGCCCTGAACGCGGAGAGCTCCTATGGAGAGATGAGCTTCGCAACCCGGGACCGCTACCGGCACGCGATTGAGGAGCTGTCAAAGGGATCCGGCACCTCCGAGCTCGACGTCGCCATGTCCGCCCTAGAGCTGGCCGGTGCCCAGCTCCCCGATCGTCGCCAGCGCGATCCTGGCTTCTACCTGCTTGGAGAGGGCAGAACGGTGCTCGAGGGCGAGATCGGTTTCCGCCGAGGTGCCGGGCTGGTCCTTTCTCGATTCGTCAGAAGACACGCGATGGCCGTGTACCTGGGTTCGGTTGCCCTGGTGACCGGTCTGGCTCTGGCGGTGCCCCTCCTCACGATCGAACTCTCGTGGTTTCGGCGATTGCTCCTGGCTGGCTTGGCACTGATCCCGGCTTCGGACCTGGGGGTGACCCTGGTCAACCGGGCTGTTGCCGCCCTGACCCGCCCCGAGGAGCTCCCTTCGCTTGCGTTGCGTCACGGACCGACCGAAGAGTCACGCACCCTGGTGGCGATCTCCTCCATGTTGACCCGACCCGACCAGGTAGAAGAGCTGGTCGAACAGCTCGAGGTCCACTATCTTGCCAACCCGGAAGGCGAGTTGCACTTTGCCCTGGTCAGCGACTGGCGGGACGCCGAGGGACCCGAACTGGCCGACGACACCGAGTTGCTGGAGGTAGCCGCCCGCGGAGTGGCCCGGCTCAATAGGACACATGGACCAGGACCAGGAGGGGCGGATCGCTTCCTATTGTTCCATCGCCGGCGCCTCTTCAATCCCGGCGAGGACAGGCACATGGGCTGGGAGCGCAAGCGTGGCAAGCTTCACGAGCTCAACCGGCTCTTACGAGGAGCGGTCGACACGACCTTCATTCGAACTGGCCCGGACCCCCCGGAACGGGTTCGATATGTGATCGCTCTCGACGCCGATTCGCGGCTCCCGCCGGGGGCCGCCACCCGGCTGGTGGCGACGATATCACATCCTCTCAACCTGGCTCGGGTTGGTGAGCCGATCGGACGGGTCGTCGAGGGCTACGGGATCCTTCAGCCTCGAGTTACCGCCTTCTTGGGGGCGGGCGGCGTCAGCTTCTTCCAGCGCGTCTTCTTCCCGCCCGCCGGGATCGACCCTTATGCGGCCGCCGTCAGCGACTTGTACCAAGACTTGTTCGGTGAGGGCTCATACGCCGGCAAGGGGATCTATAACATCGACGCCTTCGAGGCAGCCCTGGATGGTCGAATCCCTGAGAACACTCTCCTCAGCCACGATCTTTTCGAAGGCTGTTTCGCTCGGGCGGGTTTGGTCAGCAATGTCGAGGTATTCGAAGAGTTCCCAAGCCATTACGAGGTGGCGCTGTCGCGCCAACGCCGCTGGGTCCGTGGCGACTGGCAGCTCCTCCCGTGGATCCTGGGCCGGCACGGACCGCTCCCCCCGGTGGCCCGCCTGAAGATGGTGGATAACCTCCGTCGTAGTCTGAGCGGCCCGGCTGCGCTCTTCACCTTGATCGCCTCATTCCTGGTGCCGGGGGTACCGGTCTGGCCTTGGACGGCGTTCATTCTTGTGGCGATGGGCCTTCCCGGCATGCTGCCCCTGCTCGAGCGGATGATCCCACGCCGAACCGCCACCCCCGGAGCGGTACGGCTGAGGCGGTGGGGGACCGAAGCATGGCGGGCGGTGGGACGACTCGCCCTACAGGCCACCTTCCTCGCTCATCAGGCACTGAGAATCATCGACGCCATAGTTGTGACGCTTTGGCGCCTGGCCATCTCGCGTCGGGGTTTGCTCACTTGGGTGACCGCTGAAGACGCGGAGCGACAGTTCGGCCTTGCCCGCACCCTCTTTGTCCGGCGGATGTTCCCCTCGATGGTTGTGGGGGTGACGAGCACCATCGCCGCCTCCTTCATCAAACCGGAAGCAATCGTGGCGGCTCTGACATGGTCCGGCTTGTGGGTGGCAGCTCCGCTCATCGCTCATCGGGTCAGCATCCCCCACCCGATCAAGGTGTCCGACCCGCCCACCGCCGACGAACAAGCGGCCCTGCGGCTGACCGCTCGGCGCACCTGGCGATACTTCGAGAGGTTCGTGAGCGAGGAGGAGAACTGGCTGCCGCCGGACAACTTCCAGGAAGATCCGCTGGTATTGGCCCATCGTACTTCCCCGACCAACATCGGGCTCTATCTCTTGGCAGTGCTGTCGGCCCGGGAGTTCGGCTGGATCGGTATCGAAGAAACAGCGACCCGGCTCGAAGCCACGGTCTCCACCCTCGATAGCCTCGAACGCTTCGAAGGTCACTTCTTCAACTGGTACGACACGACCTCTTGCGAACCTTTGGTACCCCGGTACGTGTCGACCGTGGACAGCGGCAACCTGGCCGGACACCTGCTGGCGGTCTCGCAAGGCTGCGAACGCCTGAGCCATCTCGGGCCGGGCCTCGAGGTGGGAGCCGGGATAAGGGACGGAGCACTGATGATACGGGAGGCCGCCGACCACCTGGCCGTCAACGCCGGCATCGAGGTGGTCTCCCCCGGCGACCTCGCTCGGGCCCTGGCCGAACTCTTCAACTCTCTGAGCTACTGGGGAGCCGCCGGGGCAGACCGACTGGCCAAAGTCCTCGCAGAAGCCGAGACGATTGCCGACATCGCCCGCACTCTGGCCGCGGGTGGAGGCGCCGAGGAACTGGTGGTCTCGGCCGAAGCATTGGTGGCGACGGTGAGTGGCCATCTCCATGACCACCAGGTACTCGAGGCGGCGGCTGGCCGAGAGAATCTATCCAACCGTCTTGCAGCTTTGGCCGAGCGGACCGCCGGCCTGGCGGCGGCGATGGACTTCTCCTTTCTCATGGACCCCGACAACAAGCTGCTGTCGATCGGCTATCGAGTCGACGCCTCCGACCTCGATCAAGGCCACTACGACCTCCTCGCCTCGGAGGCCCGGCTGGCCAGCTTCGTGGGCATCGCCAAGGGTGATCTGCCTCCCAGCCACTGGTTCCGTTTGGGACGGTCGATGACTCCGATGGGGGCCGACGCCGCGCTGATCTCATGGTCGGGCTCCATGTTCGAATACCTGATGCCGCTGCTCGTCATGCGCTCTCCACCCGAGAGCATCCTCGACACCACCTACCGGGCGGTGGTGCGACGCCAGATTGAATACGGCAACGAACGCCAGATACCGTGGGGGATCTCCGAGGCAGCCTATGCGGCCCGCGACGTCCACCTCGTTTATCAATACCGGGCCTTCGGGGTCCCGGGACTCGGGTTCGAACGGGGTCTGAGCGAGGACCTGGTGGTCGCGCCATACGCCACGGTGCTGGCGGCGATGGTCGAGCCGCGGGATGCGGTGGCGAACCTGACCCGACTCGAGAGTCTGGGAGCGTTGGGCAGGTATGGCTACTACGAGTCTCTCGACTTCACCCCGACCCGTCTGCCCGAGAACGGGGAAACCGTCGTGGTGCGAGCCTATATGGCCCACCATCAGGCGATGTCGCTGGTGGCCCTGGCCAACGTCATTTTCGAGGGGATCGTCCGCCAGCTGTTCCACGCCGACCCATCGGTCCAAGCGGTGGAGTTGTTGTTGCATGAGAAGGTCCCGCGCGATGTCGAGGTGGCGCGTCCGCGGGCCGAGGAAGTCGCCGAATCAGCCCATCCTTTGGAAGAGGTGCAGGGTGTGGTTCGCCGGGTCCGGTCGCCGCACGGACCGGTTCCGGTCACTCACATCCTTTCCAACGGCCGCTTCAGCACCGTGATCACCGCCGCCGGTTCCGGCTACAGTCGGTGGCAGGGGCTGGCGGTCAACCGTTGGCGGGAAGATGCCACCCGCGACAACTTCGGTAGCTACTTCTTTGTCAAGGACGACACCGGACGAACCTGGTCGGCCGGATACCAGCCGGCCCTGGTCGAACCCGATTCGTATCAGGTGGCCTTCAGCGAGGACAAGGCGGAGATACGGCGTCGTGACGGCAGCCTCGCAACCGTGCTCACCGTGGTGGTGTCAGAGGAGGACGATGCCGAGGTCCGCCGGGTAAGCCTCACCAATCTGGGATCAGTGGCCAGGGAAGTGGAGGTCACGTCCTACGCCGAGCTGGTCCTGGCACCTTCCCGGGTAGAAGCGGCTCACCCCGCCTTCTCCAATCTGTTCGTGCAGACCGAATCGGTGCCTGGCCGTGACGCGCTACTCGCCACCCGGCGGCCACGCTCGAGCGAGGAAGAAACGGTGTGGGCCGGTCATGTCCTTGCCGTCACGGGCGACGCGGTGGGAGGGGCCCAGTACGGGACGGATCGTGCCCGTTTCCTGGGCCGGGGTAACCAGGTTCACAGTGCAGCGGCGGTCGATCGTCCACTGTCGAACTCGGCGGGCCGGGTGCTCGATCCTGTCTTCAGTCTCCGGAGGAAGGTGCGGATCCAGCCCGGGGCCACCGCCCACCTCGACTTCACGACCGTGGTCGCCCAAACCCGGGTCGAAGCCCTCGATCTGATCGACAAGTTCTCTGACCCGGCCGCTTTCGAGCGAAGCTTGACGCTGGCCTGGACCCGGGCCCAGGTCCGGCTCCATCACCTGCGTATCGCTCCCGACCAGGCCCACGTGTTCCAGCAGCTCGCCGGAACCCTGATCTACTTCGACCCGGCGCTGCGAAGCTCTCCCGGTGAACAGGCCCTGCCTTCGGTCAGTCAGGACGGCTTGTGGCGACACGGTATCTCTGGGGACCTCCCGATCGTTCTGGTCCGGATCGATCAGCCCGAAGAACGGGGACTGGTCCGTGACCTCCTCCGAGCTCAGGAGTACTGGCGGATGAAAGGGTTGCTCGCCGACCTCGTGATCATCAACGAGGAACCGGGCTCGTACACCCAAGATATGCAGGGGGCCATCGAAGAGCTGATTAGGGAGAGCGGGCATCGGGTTGGTGAAGAGCCAGACGGAGGGGTCTTTGTTCTCAACGGTCCGCTGCTCACCTCCGACGACCGGGCCACTCTCCAGTCGGCAGCGCGGGCGGTGCTGCTCAGCCACCACGGAACCATCGCCGACCAGCTGGCCCGCCGGCCCCCCGAGAGGTGGGCACCCACCACCCGCGCACGGCCGAGTGCTGCCAACCAGACGGGCGGACAGCTACCGAGGCCGGACCGCGAGTTCCACAACGGTCTCGGTGGATTCGCCGCCGACGGCACCGAATACGTGGTCGTGTTGGGGGAAGGCCAATGGACGCCGGCCCCGTGGATCAACGTGGTCGCCAATTCCCGCTTCGGGTTCTGTGTTTCCGAATCGGGATCCGGGTACAGCTGGGCGGAGAACAGCCGGGAGAACCAGCTGACTCCATGGTCCAACGATCCCGTCGCCGACCCGCCCGGCGAGGTGCTCTATGTTCGAGACGAGGAAAGCGGAGAGGTCTGGGGACCCACCGCCCTGCCGATCAGGGATCACGCTTCCGCCTATCTGGCCCGCCACGGCCCCGGCTATTCGGAGTTCGAACACACCTCCCGAGGGATCGCCCTCCACCTCCATCAGACCGTGCCGCTCGAGGATCCCGTCAAGATCTCCCGTTTGCGGCTTCGTAACCTGACCAGCCGCCGCCGCCGTCTCTCCGTTACCGCATATGTGGAATGGGTGCTCGGAACTACCAGGTCAGTTTCGCCCATGCAGATCCTCACCGAACGCGACGAGGAAACCGGAGCTATTCATGCGCGCAACCCCTGGAACGCCGACTTCGGGAGAGGGGTCGCCTTCGCCCACCTCGGACCCGACACGGACGTCACGGCCACAAGCGACCGAGCCGAGTTCCTAGGGAGGCACGGCAGCGTCTACGACCCGGCCGCACTGAAACGAACGGGGGGACTGTCGGGGACGGTCGGGGTGGGTTTGGACCCCTGCGCAGCCATCCAACGCCGCCTGGTCCTGGCCCCCAACGAGGAAGTCGAAGTGATCTTCCTGCTCGGCCAGGGAAAAGACGACGGTGAGGCCCGGGCCCTCGTCGAACGGTATCGCCGCACCGACCCGGAGGCGGTAAAGGCCGAAGTGGCGACACGATGGAATGACATCCTTGGCACCCTCCGCGTGAGGACCCCTGACCGGTCCTTCGACCTCATGATCAACCAATGGCTCCTCTACCAGACGCTTGCCTGCCGGGTGCTGGCCCGGTCGGCGTTCTATCAATCCGGTGGCGCCTTCGGTTTCCGCGATCAACTTCAGGACGTCATGGCGCTCGTGGTGCCGATGCGGAAGGCGACCAGGGAGCACCTGTTGCGAGCCGCAGGCCATCAGTTTGAAGAAGGCGACGTCCTCCACTGGTGGCACGCCCCGTCCGGCAAGGGGGTGCGCACCCGTATCTCCGATGACTACCTGTGGCTTCCGTATGCCGTGGCTCACTATCTCGAGGTAACCGCAGACCAAGACCTGCTCCACGAGGTAGTGCCCTACCTGCGCGGGACCGAACTCGAGCCAGGCCAGGACGAGATCTACTACACACCCGAACGCTCCTCCATCGAAGGAACGATGTTCGACCACTGCCGGCGTGCCCTCGACCGGGCGATTTCCAGGCTCGGGGATCACGGCCTTCCCTTGATCGGGACCGGTGATTGGAATGATGGCTTCAACCGGGTAGGTCGGGAGGGGCGGGGAGAAAGCGTGTGGCTCGGATGGTTCCTCGAAGCGAACCTGAGACGATTCGCCGACATCGCCGACGGACTCGGGAAGACGAAACTTGCCGCCAAATGGCGGCAACGGGCGCTCGATCTTCAGGCGAGCCTAGAAGCCGAAGCATGGGACGGCGACTGGTACCGGCGTGCCTTCTTCGACGATGGAACGCCACTCGGTTCATCCGTCAATCCCGAATGCCGAATCGACTCGATCTCCCAATCCTGGTCGGTCATCCACGGCGGCGCACCAACAGACAGGGCCCGGCGGGCGATGGACTCGGTAGAGGAGTACCTGGTCCATCGTGGTGATGGACTGGTGCTCCTCTTCACCCCCCCGTTCGATAAGTGGGAGGTAGATCCAGGCTATATCAAGGGGTATCTACCCGGTGTACGCGAAAACGGCGGCCAGTACACCCACGCCGCCATCTGGTGCGTCATCGCGTTTGCCACCCTCGGGGACGGTGACCGGGCGGGCGAACTGTTCGGCCTGCTCAACCCGATCAACCATGCCAGCACCAGAGCGGGGACCCACCGGTACCGGGTGGAGCCCTATGTGGCGGCGGCAGACGTGTACTCGAAGGCGCCTCACGTGGGTCGGGGAGGGTGGACCTGGTATACGGGTTCAGCGGGGTGGATGTACAGGGCAGGGGTGGAGTGGATCCTCGGCTTCCGCCTGCGGGGAACCCACCTCCTTGTCGATCCTTGCATTCCGCACGCCTGGAGAGGTTTTGAGATCGCCTTACGCTACCACTCGTCCCTCTATGAGATCCAGGTCAGCAACCCCAACGGAGTTAACAAGGGCGTGGTTGGACTGACCATGGACGACACGACGCTATCTCCCGACTCGGAACTGAAACTGGTCGATGACGGCGCCACCCACCAGATTCGAGTGACCCTGGGCTGAGCCCACCCGAGACCGACGCAAAGTCGAACCTGGCCCGTGTCCCGGAGGTGGCGGCCATATCCCCCGACGAAATAGCACCCCGCTCCTGTGGTCTGGGGTGGTGGGTGGGGGTGTGGGAGATCAAGAGGTCAGCTTGAGCTTCATGCGAGCTCTCGTCGGTGCCCTATTTGAACACGCCGAAGATGCTGAGCCCTTCCAGGAGGAACCCGACCACCAGAAGCACGGATGTCAGCTGTTGACTGTCGGCTGAGAGCTGCCCGAGCGAAGCTCGGGCTCACTGGGCGGCCGTGATCGCTTCCTGTACCGCCGTCAGGACGCCGTTCCAGGTGGACGCCTGGCTCCAGTCGACCACCTTGCCGTTGACGAACAAGGTAGGCGTGCCTGTCACCTGGCTGTTCTCCGAGTTGATTTCCATCTGAGTCACCCAGTTCCCGTACGTGTCGTCAGCGACGCATTGCTTGAAGCGGTTCATGTCGGGGATCCCAACGGTCTCGGCAAACTGGATGAGCTGGTCGTCCGTGTAGCCCACCCCCTCGGTCGCCGGCTGGTTGGCGAACACCTCGTTGTGATACTCGAAGAACATTCCCTGGTCCTGGGCGCACCCTGCGGCGTTGGCGGCACGTTTGGACGAGTCGTTGCTCAGGTTGATGTCGAGGAAGGACATCACGTGGTAGATCTCCTTGATCTGCCCGGCTTCGACCATCTGGTCGAGCACGGGCGCGATGTTGTCCTCGAACCCTTTGCAGATCGGGCACTGGAAGTCCTCGTACACGTCGAGGACCGGCGAGGTCGCGGTCCCGACCGGCACCCCGCCGTCACTGTTCACTCCGGCAGGCATTGAGGCCGAAGGGTTCGAAGGTGTGCGCTTGGCGGCCCACACGGCGACACCGGCGATGATGACCACGGCGAACACGGCGACGATCATGATGGTCCGGGTTCGCCGACTCGCCGCCTGTTGGGTGGCGACTTGACGGGCCTTCTTGGGGTCTTGTTTGGTCATGAGCTCTCGTCCGTCTCGTCGGGATTGTTGTCATCCTCGCCGATCTCGACGGCTATGCCGGTCAGTCGGTCGAGGGAGAGGCGGCTCGATGGGAAGCGGATCAGCCAGATAGCGAGCGCCATGAACACGAGATCGCGACCGATCTCGGTCAGGTAGCGCCCTGCCCGCCCGGCCGACGGGACGTCGCCGCCTCCACCGAAGCAGCCACAGTCGATCGACAGGCCACGGATCCATGCCGACGCGACACCGGCAATGAACAGAATCATCAGCCCGGTGGTCACCCACGCGGCGAACCTCGTTCCCAGACCGAGGAGTAGGAGCACGCCAACCGCAACCTCGACGATCGGCAGGCCGACAGCGACGATGTCGTCGATCGAAGGCGGGAAGATCCGGTATGCCTGCACGGCGCGCAGCGCTTGTTCCGGTTCGAGAAGCTTTGCGAGTCCCGCCCACAGCATGATCCCGGCGAGGACCACGCGCACGACCGTAGAGATCCATTGGTTCCGGTCGGCGTTCGTCATCGCTGGGAGGAGAGTAGTGGAGGCACAACCACCCCATTCCCCTTTCTGGCGTGAGAACGGGGGACACTGTCTGCCTTTCTCACGCAAGAACGGGTGATCTTGTGCGATGGGTAGCCTGACGGTGACCGCCGAGGAGGCTCATGGAAGAGTTCACGATGATCGTCGAAATCCCGAAAGGGAGCCGCAACAAGTACGAGGTCGATCACGAGACCGGCGACATCTACCTCGACAGAACACTGTTCACCGCCACTCACTACCCGGCCGACTACGGCTTCATCCCTGACACACTCGCAGAAGACGGCGATCCGCTCGACGCGATGGTATTGGTGTCCGAGCCGACGTTCCCTGGCTGCCACATCAGAGTGCGCCCGATCGGCCTGTTCCTCATGGAGGACCAAGGGCACCCTGACCACAAGGTGATGGCGGTGCCGGTCCGCGAACCGGTGTGGGGCGAAGTGAAGTCCATTGACGACCTGCCCCCGCACATGCTCAACGAGATCGAGCACTTCTTCACGGTCTACAAGACCCTCGAGGAGAAGAAGACTGCTGCGCTCGGCTGGTTCGGGATCGACGAGACCCTCGAGGTCATCGCTGCGGCACGGGCTGCCTATCACGACTGAGGAGCCCAGAGTTCGGTCGGTCTGTCTCTCCCCAGGAGCCCGTAGGGCGACGGCCGCCATGTTGGTCCCCCCAGCGAGGGCGTAGGGCCGAGCGTTGGGGGGAAAGTACCGCAGCGGCGCAGCCGCTGGGGCAGGGGGGTGGTGTGCGAGCTACGTTGGTGGGAACCGCCCCCTCCGTCCTCGGCTTCGCCGAGTCCACCTCCCCCAACACTCGCTTCGCTCGCGAGGGGAGGAAACAGGAACCGCCTCCTCCGTCCTCGGCCTTCAGCCAAGTCCACCTCAACGTCGGGCGCTGCCCTCCTGGGGGAGGAAACGGAGCGAGCCCTCACTCCGTCCGTAGTGCTTCGGTTGGTGGCAGGTTGGCTGCGCGCATCGCCGGGTAGATGCCAGCCAACGCTCCGATCGCCAGCGCCGCTGCGAACCCTCCGATCGTCGCGAGCGACGGGATCACGACCCTCCAACCTTGGGTGGTCGCGTACACGGCGGTGACCGCGGCGCCGAGCAACACCCCCGAGATGCCGCCGATGCCTGCCAGCATCAACGACTCGGTGAGGAACTGGCGCCGGATGTGCGCCTTTGTCGCTCCGATCGACCTACGAAGCCCGATCTCGGAGCGGCGCTCGATCACGCCGATCACCATGACGTTGGCGATGCCGATCCCGCCGACGAGGAGCGCGACCGCACCCAAGCCGAGGAACAGGCCGGCGAACGCGTTCTCTGCTGCCGCCTGCGCTTCGAGCAGGTCCGAGGGCCGGCTCACCGACACGTTCTCCGGGGTCTCGGGGTTGACGGTCGCGGCGAGCACCGCTCGTGTCTGCTCGACCCACTGCGGGTCGGTCCGTAGGAACAGCGTCGACGCGACGTCGTCGGAGTCGAAGTAGTCGACGGCGGCCTGCCGGCCGATGAACACGGCTCTGTCCAGGTCGGGGGCCAACGCGAATTCGTCGAGGATCCCGACGACTTGGACGAGCTGACCGGCCAAGTCGATCAGCGGGCGGGAGCTGAGATCTGTGATGCCGAGGCGCTGCGCTGCGACCGCACCGAGCACGACCGCCGGGTAGTCGAGTTCCGCTCCTTCGAGGAACGTGCCCTGGGCGATGCTGCCGTTGAGTGTGTCCATCAGGTGCTCGTCGGTGGCGAGGATCGTGATGCCGCCCGTCTGCCCTGACGGAATGAACTTGCTGCGATACACACCGCCGGCCACGTCGACGATCGCCGAAACCTGATCGACGGTCGGGATGCGATCCACCATCGGGATAGCCGTGTCGGGCAGTGTCGCCTCGCCGCGACCGAACCCCGTCGACGCCTGCACCTCGAGCAGGTTGGTGCCGAGGGCGTTGATTTGGTCGATCAGGTCCGCTCTCGACGACTCTGACAGACCGAGCACGCCGACAAGGCTCGCGATGCCGATCGCGATCCCGAGAGCCGACAGCGCCGCCCGCAGCTTTCGGGACCGGATGCCTGACCCTCCGACCCGCAGAACGTCACCGAACCGGAGCTTGCTCGACGGGAGCTCCTGCTGTGGCTTCACGAGCTGCCCCTGATGTCGGCTTCGATCTTTCCGTCAAGGATGTGGACTTGGCGGGGGAGCGACTTGGCGATCGAGGTGTCGTGGGTGATCAGCACCATCGTCATGCCCTCGCCGTGGAGTTGGTGGAGTAGGTCCATGATCGACGCCGACGACTTGGAGTCGAGGTTTCCGGTCGGTTCGTCGGCGAGCAGAAATGTCGGCCGGTGCACGAGCGCCCTCGCGACAGCGACCCGCTGGCGTTCACCGCCAGACAGCTCTCCCGGGTTGTGGGTCATCCGGTGGGCGAGTCCGACCCGTTCGAGCGCCTCGGCGGCTAGCACGCGGCGGTCCTTGGGCGGCACCCCGAGGTAGATGAGACCGTTGGCGACATTCTCGAGCGCCGACGTACCTGCGAGCAGGAAGAACCGCTGGAACACGAACCCGATCCTGCGTCCTCTGATCGCGGCGAGACGGCGGTCAGGGAGACCCGATGTGTCGACCCCTTCAATCAGGACTCGACCCGAGGTCGGCCGGTCGAGGGTGCCCATCATGTGGAGCATCGTCGTCTTGCCGCTTCCGGAGGGACCGACCACGGTGGCCATCTCGCCACGGTTGATCCGCAGCGACACGCCGTCGAGTGCCCGAACCGGCGGGTGACCGGGGTACTCCTTGACGACGTCGACGATCTCGAGAGCGGGGACGGGTTCGGGTGCCGGCCCTGGCGTGGCGGCCATGGTCACGGCACGACCACCTTCATTCCGTCGGCCAGTCCCTCGCCGGTGATCTGGACGTACCCGTTGTTGAACTGTCCCGTCGCGACTTGGACCAGCGTCGTCGATCCATCGTCGTTGACGACCTGAACCGCGTAGTCGCCTTCCAGGGTGGCGAGGAGCGCCGTGACCGGCACGGTGAGGGCATCCTTCGTGAGTGAGGTGACGACGTCGATGTCGACGGACGCACCCGTCCACACAGCGTCGACCGATGTGGACGGTGTGAACACGACGTCGATGACCGACGTCGAGCCGCCCTGCCCTGTCTGGGTGGTCGCCACATCACCGATCGACTCGACCGTCGCGTCGATCTCGCTGTCGTCGGGGAGTACAACGGTGACCGGCATGCCGACGTCGAGGATGCCACGATCCGATACGTCGATCTGGGAGGTGACCCGCTGGGTCGTCTGTTCGGTCTCTGTGACCGAGGCTCCACCGTCGCCGGTGGTCACGGTATCGACGACCCGCTCGATCGGGGTGAGTTCTGCGACCGGCGTCGACTGGTTGACGCCGTCGCCGACCGTGACTGCCGCCGAGGTCACCTGTGACGGCCCATCCACGTACATGATGGTGCCGAGGTCGACGACGCCGGTCTGTTCGAGTCCGAGAGACTCCTGCCACGCCTTCACGGCGGCAGTGGTCGCCTCGTCGAACGTGTCGTCGACGACCATTGCCCCGTCGTCGTCGAACCCGAGGGCGAGCAGGTTCGTTTCGAGTTGGGTGACGTCGGATCCCGGTGTCACAGCTTCCGAGAGTGTCCGCCACATGTGCAGGGGTCCGTAGAACAGCACAACGGCGCTGGGGCCCGACACGAGCGATGCGAGGTCTTGTTGGGCGAGCTGAAGGTTGAGTTTGGCGCTCTGCACCGACGAGGATGCCGATCCCTTCGATGCCGATGAGGCGCCCGCCTGGAGGTTCGCCAGGCGCTCCTCGGCTGCCAGCTTGTCGGCTTCGGCGGCGGCGACCTGGGCGTCCGTCGGCCCGGCGGTGAGCGCATTGAGATGATCTTGTGCCGAGTAGAGGTTGGCGAGGGCTTGCTTCACGTCGGCATCGCTCGCACCGCTCTGCAGATCGACGAGCGCCTGCGTGGCACTGTTCTGCGTGTTGACCGCGGAAGTGGACGACACGACAGCATTTCTATAGGCCAGATCGGCATTCAGGAACGCCTCCGTTGTGGCAGCGGAGGCATCGTCGCCTGAAGATCTGAAGTGGTCGACGGCGGTGAGCAGCGCGGAGCGCTCACTCGTGCTCAGCGGGATATCGTTGGCCGTGCAGGCATTCAGCGGGACGGTCGCCATCGAGCAGTAGGCGGTCTGTGCCGACTGAACGTCCAGCAGCGCGAGCGCCTTGGCTGTCTGCGCCTGCTCGTACGAGGCGTTCGCTCGATCGACAGCGAGCTGCGCGTCGGCGAGCTGCTGGTCGGTGGGTCCTGCAAACAGTGCCTTGTAGGCGTCCGTTGTCTTGTCGACCTGAGCGCGAGCCGCGGCCAGGTCGGCGTCGGAGGGCGGATCGAACAGAGCGTTGTAGGCATCGGTCGCCTTCGTCACGGCCACCTGTGCGGTCGCCAGATCGGCGTCGGACGGGGGTGCGACGGTGTTGGTGTACTGCTCCTGCGCGCTGGAGAGACTCGACTTGGCCGACACCACCCGCTGCTGTGCCTGAAGCACCTGGTCGTTGGCCACGTCCTCGGACACCATCGCGATGACGTCCCCACGCTGCAGCACGGAGCCCTCCGAAGCGACCGTGACGACGTAGCCGGCACTGGGGCTGCCGGTGTTGACGGGATCCTCGAACTCGAGGGTTCCGCTCAGTGTGGTCGTCTCGGAGAGGTCCTGGGTCTTGATGGTGGCCGTCGACAACGCTTGGGTCGTGACCGTCTCCGATGCGGGTGCCCGGCGGCTGATCACCTGCCAGGCGACGAGGGCACCGACGGCGAGGACACCGAGGGTGACCCAGAGGCCGATCCGGCGGGGACGTCGCGGCTTGGGAGCGAGGAGCGGGTGTGGCAGGTCGCCGCTCGTGTCTCCCTGCGAGGGTTGGGCCGCGTCGGACATCAGTTGCCCGCTGACGTCGTACCAGACGTGTCCCCAGGAGGCGTGCCACCGTCGGGCGGGGTGCCGTCACCGCCGGGCCCACCTCCGATCCGGGGGCCGAAGCCGGTTATGCCGACCGACTCGGCGCAATCCTGAAGCGCCGCTTGGTTGCCTGCGTCGGTTATGTCGAAGTTCGGTCCGAAGATCTGGAACAGTCCCCCGCCTTCCGGAGGTCCGGTCTGGCCGTCCGCTCCCGCTGTCGGACCGCGTTCACCGCCTGCAGGTCCTCCACCGGTGAAGTCGAGTTGAGGGTCGGTGACGTCGTAGCCCTTGCCGCGGAGGCACTGGGCGACCTGGAGGAGCTGGTCCTGCAGCTCGGTCGGGTCGAACTGGCCCCGGTTGCCCCCGAGGGCGATGCCTTGAAGCTTGTCGCTACAGGCGCTCATGGCGGTTTGGAATGCGTCGGAGCGTGGGTCGATGCCGGCATCGGCCGCGCCCTGGCCCCTGAACCCGAACGACAGCGACCCGTCGCTCCCGACGACGGGGTCGGGGAAGTCAGGGAGGCCGTTGTCGCGCATGCACTGGGCGAAGTCGAGCATTGCTTGCTCGGCATCGGCGTTGCTGTCACCGGCCGCCGTCGTGGTGACCGAGGCGTTGTCGGACAGTGACGCGATGCCGCTGTCGGCGGCCTTGCCCGAGCTGCACGAGGCGATCACGAAAGACAGTGCGGAGAGAAGGATGAGCCCACGTTTCATCGAGCACCTACCCAGAGAAAGTTCATGTTGTTGACTCCTGAACGTTCGAAGCAGCGTCCATCTTGGTACGCCTGGCGGAGAAACCACTGAGCCGAGTCTTAGAGAACCCTGAGAGGATCGGTGCACCGCCAATACAACATAGTTACCAAGTAGACAACTCTAGAACTCAGGTATATGCTTGGCAGAGGTGAGAGAAGGAAGGGAACCGACCATGCGTGCGTGGAACCTCCGCCTATGGCTTGTGATCTGTGGCATTGGCCTGCTCGCGACCTCGTGCGGCTCTTCGTCCAAAGGCTCGAGCGCAGCCGCCGGGGAAGAAGTCTTCCAACAGCGCTGTTCCGCCTGCCACACGATCGGCAATGGCAAGCTCGTTGGGCCGGACCTCGCCGGTGTCACAACCAGGCATGATGTCGAGTGGCTGAACTCGTGGATCACAGATCCGGCGGCGTTCGCCAAGACCGACCCGGCTGCCGGTGATCTCTTCACCGGCGCGATGCCCTCGCTCGGCCTGTCGCCAAGAGAGGTTGACTCGGTGATCGCCTACCTGGACTCGAATCGTGACGTCGCGGTCGGCGCGCCAACCGACGGGCCACGAGAGTTGTCGGCTGCCGAGTTCGATCAAGCCTCGGGCATCTACTTCAATCGCTGCGCAGGGTGTCACGGCACGCTGCGCGCCGGCGCGACGGGGCCGAACATTCAACCGGACACAACCCGAGAGATCGGCACTGCCGGCATCGAGACGATTCTCACCAACGGACTCCCCGGTGGGATGCCTGCGTGGGGCAAGTCCGGGATCCTTTCGGCCGACGAGATCGAACTGATGGCCAACTTCGTCCAGATGGATCCTCCCACGCCACCGCCGCTCGACCTCGCTCAGATCAAGGATTCGTGGAGCTTGATGGTTCCGGTCGCCGATCGTCCGACCGAACCGCAGACCTCGCGGGACTGGCAGAACTACTTCGGCGTGATCCTGCGGGATGCCGGTCAGGTCGCCATCATCGATGGAGACAGCAAGGAACCGGTTGCGATTCTCGACACCGGCTTTGCCGTCCACATCCTTCGGTCGTCGGCCACGGGACGCTACTTCATCGCCGTCGGACGTGACGGACGGGTCACCATGATCGACTTGTGGACGAAGACTCCACAGATCGTTGCCCAGGTGCAGGGCTGTTTCGACGCTCGGTCTGTGGAAGGCAGCAAGTACCAGGGATATGAGGACAAGTACATCGTCGAAGGCTGCTACTGGCCACCGCAGTACGTCGTGTTCGACGGGCAGACCCTCGAACCGCTCGTGATGCGCGGCATCCTCAGCCCCGACGTCAACGGCAAGGAGCTCGAGGAGGTGCGCGTCGCTTCCATCGTCGCCTCTCACTTCGACCCGACCTGGGTCATGGGCCTCAAGGAGTCCGGCTACGTCGGGATCGTCGACTACTCGCAGCCCGACTTCCCTCTCGTCGAGAAGATCCCCGCCGACCTGTACCTGCACGACGGCGGATGGGATCATACGGGCCGCTACTTCCTCATTGCAGCCAACGCCCGCAACAAGCTGGAGGTCATCGATGTCAAGACCAAGCAGCTCGTTGGCGAGGTCGAGACCGGTGACACTCCACACCCGGGACGAGGGGCCAACTGGGAGGATCCCGAATACGGGTGGGTGTTCGCTACAACACACCTGGGTGAAGGGAAGCTCACGCTCGTGGGCGCCGACCCCGTCGGACACCCTGAGTACGCCTGGAAGGTGGTTCGCGAGGTCCAGATTCCCGGCACCGGCAGTCTGTTTCTCAAGACCCATCCTGGATCACCATGGGTGTGGATGGACACACCGATGTCCAATGTGATCGAAGAGAGTCACCAAGTGTGCGTGTACTCCAAGGAGAAGATGGTGCTCGAGAAGTGCTTCCCCATTGCTGATCACGGTCGCGTCGTTCACTTCGAGTACAACCGAGCGGGCGACGAGGTATGGGTGTCGGTGTGGGACAAGAAAGGCGAGATCGTCATCTTCGATGACGCGACGCTCACCGAGAAGGCTCGGATAACGGGCGACTGGCTGGTAACTCCGACTGGGAAATTCAACGTCTACAACACGGCGCACGACGTGTACTGAGCCTCAACGGTGATATTGGGGGTGTGAACTCAGCAGCCGTCCCACGCGTCCGAGAGGCTCATCGAGGACAGCTCGTTCAGCAGTGCGTCCCGGGCGCGAGACCACGCTCCGTGCAGTGCACATGGGTTGATGGCATCGCACGTCTCCCCGCGGAGAACGCAGGTCGCCGTGTCCGTAGGGCCCTCCATCGCCTCGATCAGGTCGAGCACGGATAGGTCACTGAGCCGGGCGACCAGTCGATAGCCGCCGCTCGGCCCCCGGTTCGATTCGACCCACCTGCGTCGAACGAGGGGACTCATGATCTGCGGCAGGTACTGCGCCGAGGTCCCCAGAGCGTCGGCAATTTCTGCGCCTCCTATCCGTTCACCGCGCGCGCAGAGCACCTGCATGGCGCGAAGGGCGAGGTCGGTCTTTCCGGCGAGTTCGAGCCTCATTCCTAAGAATCGTACTACGCAATCCAGGGCGGCTCAGGGATTCGTCTCTGACCTTGTCGATCCGGCCATTCGTCGATTCGAGCACGCTGCGACGATGCGATTCCCCGTCCGTCGACGCCTCCTTGCCACGCTGTTCGCGACGTCAACCGCACCGGCCATCTCCCCGCGGTGGCCGTTGCGAGCCCCGCCGCGCAGGACATGCGTGGGTCGCGATCGGCGTTCTCGGTTACGCGAGGCAGTGGTGGGCCGCACGCGTCAGCGCCTCGCGAGCGTGTCGTTCCATGGCCGGTCCGGTCTCCGCTAGAGCCATGTCGATCGCCCGATCCAGATCTGGCGGCATCGTCCGTTCCCACGGGACCCGAAGGTATTCGAGGTGACGGCGAGCCTCACCCTCCTCATCGAGCGAAATGGCGAGCATCGGCCATGCGGCGAGGAATGCGAACTCGACGTTGAGCCCCTCGGTGTCTCCTCTGACCAGGGGACCCCATGATTCGTAGGCCGCTTCACCGTGGCGACGTGCAGCGTCGAAGTCTCCCGTTCGCCAGGCGACCCATGCCAGGTTCGCCTCGGCGTGGCCGGCGTAGTAGCTGTCGTCGACCGACCCGGCGAGTTCGCGTGCGGCGAGTGCTGCTGTCGCGGCTTCGTCCACTCTGGCGAGCCTGCGCAGACAGATGGCGTGGTACGCCGACGCACGATTGTGGAGCATGACATCACCGATCCTGTCGCTGTCGGCCACCGCCCGGCTCAGCAACCTCTCGGCCTGCTCCATTCGATCGCCCCACAGGAGAGCAAACCCATTCACGAAGCGGGATTCGGCTCGCTGGGCCAGGTTGCCGTGTTCGTCTGCGATGTGCAGCGCCCTTGCCGCGAGCTCGATCGTTGTGTCCGAGAGGGCGAACCGCTCTGCGGGAAACGCGGCCAGTGTGCGACTGAGAAGATGGTCCATCTTCTGAATGGGCGTCCCGTGCTCTTCAATCACCGGTTCGACCATGGTGTTGTGCTCCGGAAGCTCGCGGCCGCGCCCACCGAAGTACAGGGCGTAGCTCCGCTCCTTCTGGATCTCGATCCAAGCTCGACGGTAAGGCGTCGACGCTCGCTCGGGGGACACCTCGAGCGTGGCTTCGGCGGTGTCATAGGCGGCGTGTGCGTCGTCGAAACGGTCCTCTTGGCGGTAGGTGAGTCCGATCAGCCGATGCAGTCGAGCGGCCTCCAATGGTGCGTGCTCAACCGTTTCCAGCGCTGCGCGCAGGTCGTTCCTCGCGTCGTGATGCCGTAGTGAGCGTTCCGCGAGTTCCCCCCTGATCGCCAGCACTCGAGACAACGCGGCAGGTCGATCCCCTTCTGGAAGGCCATCGACCCGATCCAAAGCCTGTTCGAGGTAGGCAGATGCCGTGTCGGTCAGGTAGGCGTCCGTCGCGTCGGTCGCGGCGAGAATCAGGTACCGCACCGCCTTGGCGTGGTTGCGACTATGCCCGAACTGGTAGGCGAGCTGGTCGTGCGCGCGAGGGGCCACTTGTTCGTAGGCGAGTCCCACCCGCTCATGGAGTTCCGCACGGCGCGACGGGAGCAAAGTCTCGAAGACTCCCTGCCGGGTGAGCGCGTGGAGGAAGACGTACTCGTCGCCTGCGCGTTCCCATTCGATCAGACCCATCGAGAGCAGCACGCCCAGACTCGGCCCCACATCGGACCCGATCACC
>Ga0307426_1000644_pt1 | contig 23749 bp, 21 predicted proteins | sample SalMarWE160340MG_FD_202165 | JGI IMG/M metagenome (GOLD analysis project Ga0307426, IMG submission 202165) | Salt marsh sediment microbial communities from the Plum Island Ecosystem LTER, Massachusetts, United States - WE1603-40 | ecosystem: Environmental > Aquatic > Marine > Intertidal zone >...
ATGATGCAATTCGAATAATTGACATGATAGAGAAACAGATTGAATCAGGTAACATTGGATATGAGATGTTCATCTTTCAGGCTAAGTAGGCTTTTTTGCTTGGTAGAGATCTTCATAGAACATTCCTGAATACATTAGTTTTCGACGAATTGGTATGAACATTTGAGATGCTGTTTCACTTACAGGAACTGCATAGGTCTCTGAATTGCCTCCCAACCTTGTTGAGAGAAATATTGCAAGAGGATTATAGATTCTCAAGATTCCCTTGAACTTTTGACAGTCTAGAAGCATGATGTATCCTTCATCACACGCATGATTCTTTATCTCATCAAGAACTTGAAGGGAGTCCGGTATGATTGAGAGGGAATAGGTTGATACAATCAAATCAAAGCACCCATTCACTACTTTGGACATCTCTCTTGCATCAACGAGATGAAGATGAATGTCTTCCCATCCGTTTTCCTTCACTCTTCGAACTGCTTGGTGCAACATGGCGGGTGTATAGTCTATTCCTGTTATTGATTCATAATCTGGATACTTCTCAATGAGAAATGGTAGATTTGCCCCAGTACCTGTACCTACATCCAGAATCCGAGGTCTCTCTAAGTTTGGGAGCCCCGCAAATGCTTCGCTCCTCCACTTTGCCAAGTTTACTCCTAGAGCTCGGTAGATTTTGAGAAGCATTTGATATCGCTGAGCAGTAGCGGTGTATACAGCTCGAATCCTCTCATTTGTTACCTTACTCATGTATGACCTATTCTCCTCTTTGCAAGAACTGATTAAACTGCTGATCTGAAACACTGCACAAGACCGTACAGATGGAGCAATCTGATAGTATTCTCAATCTTACGTTCGTTATAGGTATCAAGCTTCAGACCTTCCAAAATCTCTGAAGGTCTTCGTTTCTCTTCGAGGATATCACAGACCTTGATGATTTCATCCGTAGCCATATCAAGCGTCTTACTAAGTGGAGATGGAAGAAGATAATTTTTGAATAGTGCTCGTCCGTTCCATCGTTCGTTGTCATGTTGACAAAGTTGAAATGTATGATCTTCATCCCAGAAGAATACATCGTCTAGTTCTGCAAAGATTGTACGGGCATGGCGAGTAATGATGGCATCGATTTGTGCTGTTCTCTCTGTGGTACGAATTGAATAATCATCCATGAAACCACTTTGCTCCATCTCTTTACCAATATGGGCTAGTTCAGGTTTTGCTTTTTCCAAGAAATCATCCTTATCTTGGTCCGTGAGGAGAACAATCAGTCCATTCTCTGTACGAGTATAGACAAGCTCGTAAGCTCTGAAACTTATCGTATCGAGAGCTACATCTCCTTCGAGCCCTAGACTTACACCTACATTCTCGATAGCAGATAGAAGCCCACCAAAGAGGGCATCATCAATCTGCACATGTCCACTACCCACATGTGTGATGGGAAGTCCACTCTGATGGATGACAAAGAGTTCTCTTACTGCTCGCTCTTTAGACATGAGGCCCATCCTCCTTTCCTGCAATAACCCAGTTATCTCCGATTGTCTGGACAGTGAGAGAATGCTTTCGAAATACATTCTCAATCAATGTTCTATCGAGCGGTTGTGGGTACCCTTCAATCGTCTGCATGAGAACATATGCGGGAGTACTCACACTCTCACCAGGTGGCAGAGTTGGGTCATTAGTTATCAATCTTGCTCCAGGATTCAGGTATGATGAGATTGTTTTAACTCGCTCATCAAACGTAAGATGTGAGAAGGCAAAGATTTCTTCCCCGAAGAAAAGATCCAACAGCATATCGGTTTCTCTACCAAGTAGATTGGGAACTAATTTTTCCAAAACACTATTCTGATTCAGTAACTGGAGAATCGTCTGCAACGGTGTCAACCAGCGATAATCTTGAAGGAAGAGATGTATCCTCTCTGGATTGAATATTTCATTGATTTGTCTGAGTGCAAATGGAAGTCCTACATCAGCGAATGCAGATACTCCAATCTCCTTAGTCTTCTTTGGAGCAAATGAACGGAGAAGGACTCCACGTCCCTTTTCAGTGAGAGCACTACTAAAAACAGTCTCTAGCACGACTCTCGGAACCTCTTCCAATGACAACTTCTTTCCTTTGAGTGCTGCAGGGAGGTATTTGGAACAATCATAGTAGAAGTTCGTCATTGCCGAACCAACATCCTCTGGTCGGATTGATGTAGTCCTCACTTCTCGTATTTGATATCTATCACCATCAATTCCGACAACACCCTGAGCCACCAACAAGCTGAGGATATCACCTAAAAGTCGCATATTTGTATATCCGTGTTCTCGAGCGAGTTCATCTTTTGTTTTCGGACTAGAAAGCGAGATTATCCATCCTTCAGCTAAGACAGTATTCACTATGAGCCGTAATGCAGTTTCCTCCGATTCCTTGTACTCTGCATAGGCTTTTCTGAGGTCTCCATCTGTCAAATATTTTCCAACTTTTTTGAAACTGAAGATGGTTCCAGTGAATCTTTCCATTAGTTATCCTCCTGTTCACTAATATTGAGTGACCAATCGTATTCAATATATTTGAATTTGATTTTCTTTTGACTCTTCTCTATAAATTCACGAATCTTTTGAGGCGCATACTTTGCAATGAAGTCAATCACATCTCTTTCAGGTGTTTCAAAGTCCTTTGGATACCACTTGAAAATCATGCTGACATAGAGTTCTCCTTTATCCTCGTCTAATCGAAGACCTTCCGGACTATTCAGATACAACTTTGTAGCTGCCTCAAGCTCCTTGTCAATGTTCTCTGCGCTATAGAGTCCATCCTTCAACAATGGACAACCAAGTGAAGAGCAGTTTAGTGCAAAATGAACTCTTGGATCATTAAAATCCTCTCTGATATTATTCTCTATTGTTCTCAATGTGTATGACTCGCCACCAACATTGAATTTCTGAAGAGCAAAGAATCTAACACGCCCAAACCAGCCCTTGTTTCCCTTATTGACAAACTCGGGATCTTTCTTCAATTTCTGCACTACACCATAAATGGATAATGAGTTGTAGCAATTGATCCAGAATGCAAGTTGTGCATCTCTCGTTGTCAATGTGGCCAAGTCAAAATCTGCAAGAGATTCTGCATAGTCAACCAGAGCTTTATCTGCCATCATGGCAAAATAGTTCAATTTACCACTGGGGTCTCTGTACCTATCTATTATTCCTCGAAGGTTCTGGTTCAGGCTTGTTATTTCTTCCATCAGTCATGCACCTGCCTTTCGATTCTAAATGAATCTCCAATCAAAATTAGCTGATGGCATCTCGCGAATCATTTGATGCCACCAGACCGAACTTTGTATTCTTCTATTTTCCAAGGGTGGACCAATCAATGATGATGATCAAGAAAGTGATGCCTCCTAGCACAACCTTCAATGTATTGAGAAAGTTGCCTAAATCAGCAGCAACGCCCATGGTCCCTGGGAAGAATGGTACTATTCCCATGAAGAGGAGAATCAGACCCACAGCAATAAGCCACAGCTTGCTATTGAGTTGTTCCATATCTTTCTCTTTGAATGCTACGATGAGAGTAATCATTGCTACGATAATTTTGATGATGCTCAAGGTGGTTCCTCCATCAAAGAATAATATCGCAGCTGTTTCAGGCACTAGTGATAGTGCGCCTACAATGATCAAGGTAATGCCATTGATCCACATCCATTCCTTTGTTCCTAGAATGTTCATTCTCAAACCTCTAAATTAACAATAGTAAAGCGATACTTAAATTTATGCATGACTAAGCTACATTTTGTAACCTGTAAAAAAGTAACAAGCGTAGTATGGATTATTCACTTATTTTCCGCATTTCCAAATCCCCAACGCGGGTTCGTATTCTTGCACCAACCTTGTCGATTTTCCTTCGAAGATCTGCAATCTGGAGATTTCTCTTTGCGAACTCTTCTTTTCTCCGTTTATCGGTAGCTTGGTAATCCTCGTAAGCTTTCGCCCATTCTTCACGGGTTATCGTAAGCTGCTCTTTTAGATGCTCAAACATGATACGCTTCACATGCACAGTATTCTTCAGAGTCAGTAGTTCTTTTTCCATCTCTGAGAGATTGTGCGTAAGTTCTTCTTCTACTGTCTTGAGTTCATTTCGTAGGGTCTGTAACTCAGCCATATCGTGACCAATTTGGTCTTCTTCCAGGTATTCGGAATCTGAAGGCAGAAGTGTGACAGAATCAATTTCTTTCCTTGGTTGTGCTGATGCAGATGTCAGAGCTATGGGCGTTTGCGGAGTAGGTGATGTGGGTGCAGTTGATTCTGGCTCTGAGGATTTTATTTCGTGAGATGCTGGATAACTTGTGATCTTGTGCTCAGCCACATTAATCATCATTCGGGTCAGAGCTTCGAAGGTTTCATCGATGTTACTCCCTGTCTTCGCAGAGGTTTCGATAAAGACCGCTTGTGTTCCTAGTTTTTCAGCAACACTATTTGCAAATGCTTTACCTTCTTCGGTAGTAACTATATCCTCTCGGCGAAGCGTAGTTCGAAGGTCAATCTTGTTAGCTACAATCATCAGAGGTGGGAGGTTATTCATGAATCCATGCGCTTCTACTAACCACTTTGAGGCGCTATCGAATGATTTTCTATCATCTACAGCATAGACCAGAATAATCCCTGAAGATCCCTCATAGTACCGTCGTCGAAGATTTTGAAACGCCACTTGGCCTGCGATGTCCCAGATAACCAAGTTCGTCGGATTACCATCAAAGAACAGTGATTTTTGAGCAAAATCAACACCTAGGGTCGGAATGTAGCTACGCTTAAACCCCTCTTTCAGATACTCTCTGCGGATGCTGGTTTTTCCGACATACCCATCACCAATAAGGCAAACTTTGAATTGTCGACGAATGTTCCCGCTCATACGATTTTTTCGCCTCATAGGTCGGTGGCAGCGCTTCTAGTGCTATTATTTTCCCTACTTATAGCGATAATTCTAATGAATTATTTATGAAAAATCGACCAACGAATCCGCTATTTTATCCACTTGTCCCTATTCGCTAGACTGATCGCTAAGAGTCAGAGGCCAATTACAGTCATTCCGACGTACGTCAGGATGCTAATTGTTGCAAAGACAGATAATGCTCCCATAGCACAAATACCAATTACAAACAGACTTCGATAATCAATCTCGTTTGATGATTCGTGATGTTCCATTATGGTTCAACTTTGTTTACTTGGTGAAACTTCTTTCTCCTGAATAATAAAAAGGAAAGAGATTGGCGCAGGATTTTCGCAGTTACGTCTTCATCTTCTGAACTGCAATAGCGATACCATCTAAGGTCTGCTCAATATCTTCCTTTGAATGTGTGAATGAGAGCGCACCAAGTCCATGATATCCAAAGATACCTTCCTGCATGAGATGCCCTTGAAAGATATCCTGCATCTTATGATCAAAGCGTGCTCCCAACTGTCCTGGAGTCCTCAGAGGTTTATCTAATGGTGAGGTAAGATAGCTGATGAAGTTGATCGAACCATATCCCGTCCCAATGAGTGGTGCGTTCATTTCTTGAAGCATGTCGTTCAGTCGTATCCTGAATGAATCACCCATCTGATTTAACCGGTCATACTCTCCCTTCTTCTCTTGGAGTCTTGCAAGAACTGCTAATCCTGCAGCCATGGTCAGTGGATGGCTAGAGAATGTACCACCTCCAACCCATCGACCTCCCTTTGTTCCAGGTGTTGCTAGTGACATGATATCTTCACGGCCTCCGTAGACACCTAGAGGCATTCCTCCTGCTGCAGCTTTACCAAGTGTAAGAAGATCGGGTTCTGAGCCAAACAGTTTGTCCCCAGCAGTTCCGTATCTCAGTCTGAACCCAGTGATGATTTCGTCATGGATGAGTAGAATATCCCTTGCTGCGGTCTCTTCACGTAGATAAACGAGGAAATCATCAAGTGGTGGAATCCCTCCACCAGCTCCAATCACTGGTTCTACAATAATGGCTGCAAGATCCTTTCCATGATTCTTCAGAAGTATATCTAGACTATCTCGATCATTGTAGTCAAAAGACACCCCATTGTAAAACGGTTCATCAGCATATGGATGGCTCATATGATAGGTGAGTGCGTCATTTCCTCCATGCCAGCCTCCGAGTGTCTTAGCAATGAGTTTACGTTTTGTGAATAATCTAGCCAATCTTGTTGCATACATTGTTGATTCACTACCTGTAGCAGTGAATCGCATTTTCTCAAGTCGTGGCACCGCGCTCTGAAGTTTTTCACCGTATAGAACCTGTGGTTCATTGGGGATACCAAAGTGATGACCTCCCTCGACTTGGTCAATGATTGCCTTCTTTACGGAAGGTTCATCGTGCCCTAGAATGAGTGAGTAATGCGTCATCCACCAGTCAATGTATTCATTTCCGTCAACATCCCAGATGTGCCCTCCCTTTCCATGACTAACGTAAGGTGGATATGACCCACAACTTGGCATCCCAAAATTCCTGATATTATGGCTCACTCCCCCAGGAAAAAGAGTCACTGCTCTCTTCCAGAGGTTTGCTGATTTGGGAGTCCTAGAATTATAATCTTCAAGCATTGAATATTCCTCCATCACTCTCTATTCTTCTTTCCAAAATCTCATTGTATTCCTTGGGACTGGAATGTCTTTCATTGTCTTGAAGCCTGGTGATTCCTTGACAGCGATAGGGATTAGATTGAGTATCATTCCAATTGTGCCTTGGTCTCCCTGAACACCACCTTCGATTCTCTGATGTATTCTCGGTACACCTTCAACAATGACCTCGTCATATTGTGGTGTTGCCTCTGCATAGGCTTGGAAGTTGAGAACAATAATCTCCTTACCATCTCTCTTTCCTATTCCCATACTCTTCAGTCCTAGAACGTCCCCCTTCTTGATAGCAGCAAAGGAATTTGTGACATCCTTTTCTGCAATAATTGCTTGTGGAGGCAGCTCATCAATGGTATCGAGACCTAAATTTAGAGCTGCATCTATCATTTGAATTGATTCCACGAGACCTACATGTCCAGTAATCATACCCTCATCGATATTTTCTCTGAACTCTTCATTTGTCATTCCAGTTCCAATCTTTTTTTGGAATGATGGCCTTCTATAGATTGAATTCATATGGCGGGTCACATGAATGGTCTCTACACTTTGGCATGGTGCTGTTAGTATAATAGGAAGGAGGTCCATCAGATATCCTGGATTAATACCAGTTCCCACAACAGTCTTCTTATTCTGTATTGCTACTTGATTGATACTTTCAGCCAATTCTGGTTTCTTTTGATAAGGGTATGATAGTTCCTCACAGATTGAGACTACATCCAATCCAGATTCCAAACAATTTTCAATTGTTGGAACAACAACCTCCAAAGATGAGGATGTTGCAACAATAGCAACATCTGCTTCTATAGATGAAAGCACATCGTCCAAATTATCAGTGAGTTTGATAGTTGTGTCATACTCATCTTGTAGAAGTTCTGTAAGTGGTTTATTTTTCAATTCTGGATTTGCATCCACGACAGAAACAAGTTCTAAATTATCTCTTTTCAAGACTGAACTTGCTATATGTTGTCCCAATGACCCAAATCCAATCTGTATCACTCTGAAGGGCTTGACTTTTGGCATTTGATTGTAGCATTATAACTGAGTAATCAGTCTATCGAGAAACTGCAATTTGGTGCAACCGATAACCTTAGTACTTTCAGTCTTGAAAAACGAACGAGGTCACAACGTGGAGAACAATAAAAGATTCGTAATTCCCATCATTTTCTCAATTGTTGGAGTTGTGCTAACTTTCCTAATTACTCAGGAATTAGCAAGGGGTATTGCTGCTAATCCGCCCGCCTATGATTTGGCTCGATTTATTGCAGGTACTGTCCAAACAGATGTTCGTGTTCTACTCTACATATTCCTCCCAATTTATTTTGTTGTTTTCCTCATTCTGACAATTCCTATAGCTTTGTTAGTCATAGTATTCAATAAGGTTTCAAGGGCGACAACCTATGAACTTGGTATATTTTCTACTGGAGAAGGATTCAGTGCTATCAAATTGATTCGAAGAGCAATCGTTCCATCGCTATTTGCACTATCCTTCTCAGAGATAATTCTTAACCTCATACCAGATTGGATATTTTATTCACCTAACATTGAAGGAGGGGCTGCTGACAGTTTCCTGCCACTTTTCGACCCTCTTCAAACAATTATTGGCGCCCTGATAGCAATGATTGCAGGAATTATCATTTTTGCTCCAACTTGGGCCCTCAATGATTCAGGGGTTGTGACACAAGTGAAGTTATCTCATATGACCACCCGAAGGTGTCCTGATACTGAGGGAATAGGTAGATGGTTCTCAAATCTCTTCGGTGGTTTTGCTATTCTAGCTTATCCAATTACAACATTCTATCGTTTCTTCTATGTTCGATATGTTTTGCATTCTGCTCCACTTTTATGGCCAGGTCTGATGATCAGTCTGTTCTGGATTGTGGGAATTCCCTTTCTTGTCATGTCTTTCGTAATGCCCTTTGTCATTCTGAACGAATTTGGACTTAGCTGGACAATTCCTAAGATTCAAGGCTTTGCTAGAAAACTAGGAGCAAAGGATGTTAAACCAAAGTCACTCATGCTTGAGATGCTTGATATTCAAGACCAACTCACTAATGAAAATGATGATATTGAGATTGATTCCGATTCAACAAGTTTAACCCGAATGTGAAGTACCAATCTCAGATCATACAACTTGAATAATCTCAAATATATCTGCTTCATAGGCGACATCATCAATTGCATCAATAGAAAAAATCGTTACTTCTTTTCGGGATAGCTGCAGAGATACTATCACTAGACTAACATATGAATCAGATATGCTATTCCTATGAAAATCAATAGGAATACTATCAGAAGGCTCCAGTCGGATTTGGATGTATCTGAAAACATGAAGTTGTTATAGAATTTCAATTCATAGTCCTTGAAAACTCCTGATTTTTGTAACGCTATTGGGAGGTCTCTCCGAACCTCATCATTCTGTTTCCAACTAATATACCCCATTATTAAGAAAAGAACCGCTGTGAACCCTAGACTACCAATACCGAACTCTTTCGATATGGTGTAACTTCCCACTAATGCCACTGCAATCATAGATAAACCGATTAGCATCATCCAAAGTTGAATCAGTCTTCTTTTGAGGCTCACCTCTCTGAAGAAACGAAGTGAACTCTTCAGTAGTAATGCAGTGCCATAACGAAATGCTGCAGCCTCACTGATGTCATGACAGTTGATATAGAATGTATCATCCTCAATATGGTCGTAAACTCCCCGACACTGTGCATACTTGGTTTGAAGGAAATTTGCACTAATTTTTCTATACTCGGACTTGTGTTTTGATTGGATTGCATCCTGAAGTTCCATTCGATCAATCAGGTCTGTGAACTTTGTTTGAAGATAATCACTGTCTTCAAATTTTAACTGCCAATCCTCCCCCTCGTCTTCCTCTTCAGACTCCTCGTTCTCGAAACAGAGATTCGTATCAAACGCTTTCATTGATGAAGTAAAGAGAAAATACAATCCACAAAGTGAAAGCAGTAAGAGTGGAATAATGAAAAGTAAGCTCGATTCAAGATAAAAGACCATACCATAGGATCCGAAAACTAATCCTTCCCCAATACAGATGACCGTTCCTCCAACAGATATCTTGTGATAGTCTGGGGTATAATCCTTGAAATCATACTCGGTCATACATCCCAAGTCTGCCATTTTCGTCGTAAGTTTCCTGAGGAGTTTTGCACTTCTGATTGAAACCTGGTTTCCTGTCCAAAATGCGAAGATAGAGAAGCTGATTATAGTAGACAAAAGAATCCAAGGACGTAATTCTGAAATCATCCAAGATAGTTGGAAACCAATTCCAGGTAATGTAACTAGAATGATTGTGCTGATCAATATATAGAAACCGACATGATTTGTCAATAACCATTCATGTGGTGACCATGTCTGTTTGATGACAAACCGCCCAATCAGTCGCTTCAGCTCTGGTTCTGAAGAGGCAATAATACACAAATGATTCTCCTCAAAGTAAGTTTGTGGGTTTGAACCCATTGAAGGTTTCAATGTGAATTTGATTGAGTACGGAAGGACTAATCCCGCCTTCTGAAATACATCCATAACGATCTCTTGTACTCGCTTACTATCTAGTTCAACCGCACTTTGATGTTCTTCTGCTATCTTCGATACTCCCCTATCGAGTTTGATTACAATTTTAGACAAATAGGGTTTTTCATGACATTGTTGTTCAAGACCTAGAGAGTATGACTAAATCTATCTCCCGTCAGTATCAGATCTACTTTGGTTTCAGGAATCTGATGAACGTCCTTAGGTCTCTTGGACGAACATACAACCCTGGTACTTTCTTTTTGTACTCTCTGTATCCCTCTCCGAATCTGTCTATCAGTTCAGCTTCTTCTCTAAGTAGATGAACTCTGAAGATGAGATACCCAATGATGAAAATCAACATTGAATAGACAGAACACCTGAAGAACATCGCAGCTCCTCCAAGAACGATTGCTGCCATGTATGTCGGATGTCGAACAACCGAGTATATTTCATGCTCTTGCATCTCAGACTCCTCTGGGAAATACAGATAGACCACAGTCATGTAATCAATACCAAATGTGAGAACTGCACTCCGAATGATTAGAATCCCAACCAGTATAAAAAAGCCAGCTAGGAAAAATCGAATCCAGATATCTAATAGTCCAGTTATGCCTAGAAGGGGTAGAAGTGATTGAGAGAACTCTATTGTCAGGGGATTCACAGGTGGTACAGGGGGAAGTGAGCGAATGGAAGTAGCTGCATGAAAGATAACTGCAGGGATCAGCATGACTCCTATTGCTCCCGTGGGAATAACTCTCTGATATGCCAGATTACCAAATTCCTCCTTCAGTGGCTCTCTCTTCTTCCAAATCTTTGCAATAAGAAAAACTGTTAGAGCTCCGATAATCAAACTGCCAAATACTGGTAGTAACGGCTCAAGAAAGTTAAGAAATGCAATATCTGGATACAATCGGGGCAAGATATCAAGAAGAATAAGGAATGAATAGGCCAATATTGCACCTACTGTACCTCTCAGAGGTAGTAAGAATATCCTTCTTCCTGGATACCCCGGTAGTTTCTCACGAAGTTTATCCATTCCCTTGAGCTTCATGGTGAAGTAGTGACTACAATGTACCTAATCAGTCTGTCTAATTTGATTATGAATACTTATTCATCTCTTGCGTGTTTCGTTGTTTGCCCAAAATAATAGAATGGTTGGAGGGGTAGCCCCCCAACCAGTTGGTCTATGCTGTTTTCTTTTTTATGATGATGATGACAACTATTATCCCTAGTACTGCAACAGTACCTCCAATAGCTAGAATTAATCCGGTCAAATCTGCAGGGGGCGCCTCAATATCAGTTACAAGTACTGTAATCATGGCAGTTCTTGCATTGCCATAAACATCCACAACTGTGATGTTTAGGTGATAGTAACCAACTTCAAGGCTAGTGCTATTCGTAAGAAGACCATCAACTATACTGAAGTGTACTGTGTCATTGACAATCCACTCATCGATATCAGATAAGTCCGTAGCCTCTAGTTGGTAGTTGAGTGCCTCATTGTGTGGTATAGTCTGATTTGTCGGAACGACTACCCATCCAGGAGGGGTCGTGTCTACAACAGTGATAGTAGATGAGCAAGTCAGAAAATGACCCGATATATGGAATGCTCGAAGTGTGAAATTGTAAACACCAACGTCTAGTCCATCTATACTTGGAGTAATCATTCCTCCACTCCACTCGTGAGTTTCAATAACTTGAGAATCTACAAGAACTTCATAGTACCAGGGATTCAGTGCTTGTGCAGTGATTAATAGGGCGCTACCTGCTGATCCAAGTTCGTACTGAGCATCTGAGGCTGTTCCAAGTTCAAGACTCTTCGAAGGATGCATGTCTTGTTCTCCTGATGGACCTGAGATAATGTAGGAACCTGTTCCGGTATAGTTTGACCACCAGTTTCCAACTGCCCCATCATCCCAGTAATTGATATCCGTAGAATCTACCGAACTATACGCATTTGTAGGATTCCAGCCAAAATCATTGTAGTATATGAGGGTTCTATTGCACCGATCTAGTTCTATTCCATAGACACTATTTTCATACACAATGTTATGAGTGACAATACAATCATCTGAATATAGCATGAAAATTCCATTGTCAGTATTATTGTACACAAGGTTCTCAGTTATGTTGCAAAAATTGGCATTCACAACATTGATTCCACACTCACCTTCTGCTCCCAGATTACCCCATACTGTATTTCCCTGAACTGAGGAGTTGTCAGTATTATCTAGATAGATACCATGAGCTGAATTGTTGTAGACATGATTATCGATTATTGAGTTATTTATAGTGTCTGCGAGTTGTATTCCTGATGCAACTCCACCCATTTCAAAATTAATCCATCCATTATCATAGACGATGTTTGATTCTATGAACGAGTGACCTCCAGTCTCATATCGTATTCCTTCTAGCCTATTATCGTAGATAGTATTATGAGTAAAATTACCATATTCAGGTCCAACAAGCCACAGACCATATCTATCATTACTATAGATATTATTCTCTGTTAGCATTACGTGATGACAATCAATCACGACAAATCCTTCGTCTTCATTCGCAAATACTGAATTGTGTTGATATTCTCCATAGTGGGAATTCTCGAGAAGTAGTCCTGCGTACCCATTTCCAGTCACTTCATTCCCAGTGAATGTAAAGTAATTTGACCAATAACTTTCGACCCCATAATCACCGTTGTCATTGACAAATGAATCAGTGATTGAGGTCCAGTGAGATTGTTCCTGAACGAATCCAGAACCTGTCGTTGTGTTTGTGAAATAACAGTCAGAGAACGTTGTGTGATTTGAATTTTCAACAGTTGCTACTGCAGCGTTATTATTCATAGTACAATTGACAACGCTGAATCCCACGCTATCACTTATTCCCAGACCAGTATTCTTGTTAGCTATTAAGCAATTTTCAATACTTCCATGAGTCACATTACTAATCTCAACTCCTCCTGCAGAGATGGCAGGTGCTGAAGAAATCAAGCAATCCCTAATTTCAAAATAGAGTGAAACATCTGTAATCTCAATGGAGAGATGTGTATCGTTATTGATGTTGTATCCCTGAATGAGATACGGAGTATCACTTGATCCATCACCTTCCCACATCTCGTCTGCGGCTTGAGCTATTAAGTCCGTATCGTTATTGATGCTTATTACACCATGATTTTCATACGACAGTATTACGTTTTCATTTTGCTCTACATTTCTGGTATCTTCATGAACTGCCATCACATTATTTCCTGTAATGTTCATGGATCCGAAGATAAACAAGAACGTAAATAGTAGTAGTATCACTTTAGCGTGCTTCATTTAACTCACCTATAACACACGAATTACTATGCCCTCACTATTAAGTGCCATAGACTACCATTCCAAACTTCAGAATCAATTAAATTCTTGTGTTTTCATTCTTGATGTATAGATGTTTGGAGGTTCTATAATTAATGAGTAGAGTGTACTATTTCGAAATGCCCGTTGAAGATTTCGAGAGAGCAATTGAATTCTATGAAACAGTTTTTGGTTGGAAAATCACCAAGAGCGAGCGACCAAGTGGTCCTTATTATTCGGTGAATACTGGAGATGACAAAAAGCCTGGAATTAATGGGTCTTTCTTTAAAAAAGAGGAAGGATGGTCTTCAGTATCCAATGTGATTAATGTTGACAATATCGATGAATGCATTACCAAGCTGCAAGAACTTGGTGGTGAGATTGTATTTCCTAAGACGACAATAAATGGCGTTGGGTATCTTGCCTATTTCAAAGACACCGAAGGGAACACCTTTGGAATGATGCAGAATGATCCTGAAGCAAAGAGCAAAGATGGAATGTAAGAAGCAATCACCTGATTTAGGCTGTCCAAAAATGACTGATTGAACCTTTTGGCTTTTTGAAACCGAGTTGTTCATAGAGCGTAAGTAACATCCATAATATGTAGGCATCATCTACTGCTGAAGTAGGACTATTCATATTATCCCATTGAATCTGAAATCTTGGTCTTATGTTGATTCGCAAAATGGTGATCTGTTCTCTAATACTTGCCCTTATGTTGAACGGGTATAGTTCAATCGGCGCAGCATGTACGATATTTTCTGCATCTAATGACGAAATGATACTTGTTGGGAATAACGAAGATTGGGAACATAATAACTTCAGCATTGTCTTCTATCCGGAGGATTCCTTTGGGTATGGACATGTCGCGTTCGTTGCTACAGAGAATTACTTGGATATCCGAGCTGGGATCAACACACAAGGTGTATTCATTGATTCTGCTTCTGTCAGACCATCTAATGTAACAATTGACCCCGACAAGCTGTTCATACATTATAACTTCTTCAATCGCGTTCTTAGGACCTGCTCCTCCGTAAATGAAACTATTGACCTGTTTCGGCATTTCAATATCGCAGAAACTTGGGATTGGCAGCTTTTGGTAGCAGATAGTTATGGGGATTCCGTAGTAATTGCTGCAGGTTCTGATGAAACAGTCTGGTATGTCCGAGGAAACGGAACCTATCAATTGATTACAAATGGGAACATTGCCTACCCAGAATTAGGTCAGAGTGCCTCATCTGCTCTGAGATATTCCCTAGCAGAAAACATGCTGAATGAAATCGGTGACAACATTACAATTACTAATGCTCGAGATGTGCTTGATGCAGCCCATTCTGTTTGGATCGCATACTCCACAGTCTATGACTTGATGAATCACGATATCTATGTCTACTTCAATCATGATTACTCGAAAGAGATAGTGTTTAATCTAGACGAAGAGCTCGCTAAAGGTGGACATGCATTTGAGATCTGCGAACTCTACGAATCAGTAACTACGTCTGGTTCTACAACAATAGATTCTACAATCACTACAGCAAATACAACATCATCGTTAGATTCAAACTCAAACTTACTTCTTGCAATTGGTGTTTCAGTTTCAATCGTTCTCTCCTCAATCGCAGTTCTAGTCATCTTAATGAAACAAAGAAAATAGTCAGGTTCTTTTTCGATTCTACTTTGCAGTCCCTATATTGCGCATTGTTTTGAGCATAAATTCAAATACAAACATCCTAACTCCTATGGGTTCAAGGAGGAACGTAGGTTGGATAACAGGAAAGTACTTGCATTATTAATCATAATCTCAATAATCGGGTCATCATTCTTTGTTTACTTTTACATACTTGCTCCAAATGCCGTAGTAGAGCCTGTATTCAAAGGTGGCACAATAACCCAAGACGAAACTTGGTCAGGGCCTATCTTTGTAAATTCTTCCATTCTTGTGCCAACTGGTGTCACATTGACCATAGATCCCGGAACAAGAATTATGTTTGCTCCGAGTCGTGATTATAAGAATCAGACGACACTGGGTTTTGCAGTTGCAGGTGGTACAGTAAAAGCAATCGGGACACCAGAGCAACAAATATGGTTCACATCCGATTCTGAAACTCCCATCAATGGTGATTGGAATGGAATTGAGTTATACAACACGAACACCTCAGTCTTCAAATATGTAATAGTGGAGTTCTCAGGTCTCGGAATTTCACAGTTTGATTCGAAAGTCAATATAAGCCACTCAATTGTGCGTTGGGTTAATTTAGAGGGGATCTACATGGAGCGTTCTTCACCTGTTATCGAATATAATCTGCTGTATGGAAACGGATACCATGAGATCGCGATAGAACAATACAACTATGATGTGCAGATACGTAACAACATCTTTGCTGGAGGTCACGTACCTCTTATCATCTTTGATTCATCCGTCACAGTTGAAGGTAACTATTTCCATAATTACAACACTTCCACAGCACCAGCAGTTTCCGTTGCAGGTACAGCAGAAGCTAATGTCACCGGCAACAAGTTTTCTGGTTTCAACAATGATACAGCTATTTTGAAACTCATGTCTATGAGTACACTAGTTAAAGCAAACAATGACTTCGGTAATGGTTCCGTTCCCATTCCACTTCTCGATTTTTCTGATATCAAAACTTATGATCTTGGATACACTCCAGGAGATTCAGAAGATCAATACCTGTATGTCTATCCTGCACAAGACGAAACACGGCGAGTAGTTCAAAGAATTGGGCAAGGTTTTGGATTTGGTTGGGCATTTGAATATGCAAATGGATACCTGTGGAAGCTTGGGTCCGGAGAGTTGATTCGAATTAATCCCGTAACAGGTGCTAACACTACGTTCTCATTCAATTCATCCCAACTACTCGGACCAAGAGGTTTCTGTTTTGATGGGGAGTATTTTTGGGCTCAGGATCATTCTTTGTTAAAGATTGTCAAGTTCAAAGTTAATGCTACTGCAGTTACATTCTATGACTCATTCGACATTCCCGAAAATGAAACTGGGGCACGACAAAGTTTGTGTACCGATGGGACGTATCTGTATATCCCCAATAGACAGGGTAACAAGATGTTCGAGCTGTTCAAGAATGGGACTATCAACAGGGAAATTGCGATGCCTTTGGATCTTGTTGGACCAATCACCTGGAATGGTACTCATTTCTGGACAGGAAATGGAAACTATCTCTTTGCATTCACGAAGGATGGGACCGTTGTAGGTAGAGTCTATGATGTTGCGAGAGTGGTCTCTGGATTGACATGGGATGGAACGTACCTCTGGGGTCTGTACAAGACATGTGAGCTATGGAATGATGCGAAGATGTTTCAAGTAGAGATTTTAGATGATTCAACCATCTGAAAATCCCCCGAGAAGAAAGAGATTTCTACTGGGAAATACCTGGAAGTACACTATGAGTGAATCTAAAATCAGACAATACAGCTGGATTATCTATGGAATTGTGAGTATTCTCATTATCTTCGGAGTATCTATGCTCTATAATCTTGTTGCAGCTATATCAATTCAACTTCACACACCGGTCACACTTGCAACACCAGTTGACCTTGCTATTCCTCTGGTACCAGAAACTATCATCATTTACTGGTATGTGTTTTACTCCTTCCTCTTCTTCAGTTATTTCTATTTTGCATTCGTTCATCGAGAGTACCGTAATGCACTTGTTCTAGCCTATGTGCTTGTCAATGTTGTTGCGTATGTTATCTACCTCATCTTTCCCGTGCTCGGGCCTGAGCGTTTGGTTTCGGGAACAGATTTCTTTTCTCTTCAGATACAATCTCTGTACTCAGTAGATGTTCAGGTTAATTGTTTCCCAAGTCTTCACGGATCGACTGCTCTTCTCACCGCTTTTGCGCTCTGGAGAGCAAAGAAGGAGTATGGCTACATTGCTTGGCCAACTGCAATTGCGGTAATGGTCTCAACGCTTTTCGTCAGACAACACTGGATTGCTGATCAGATTGCTGCAACAATTATCACCCTCCCCATTGCATACATGGTTTTCAACCGTTTCAAATACACACGTGTCATTGAGTCAAAAACAGAAGTACCTCGCTGGCAATTGGTCGTTGCATTAATCGCTGGTATCCTCTTTATGCTACTATATGTGTGGGCATTCTATATGTAGTCTATTATGATCTGGTGATTATAAATTCCTAGATATCTTTTGTAGGTCCTCTGCTGATGTATTGTTCCTATCACGAATGCCGAGGAACACCAGGATTGGTACAATGAAGAGGACCAAAGATGCAAGTATGAATGCAAAGGAGTAGCTATGACCTCCAATAGTCAGCAATACCCCAAGAACTAATGGCCCAGAAGCGTGGCCAACATCCATTATTGTGCTAAGTAACCCCAGTGCTGTTCCTTTCAATGATTCGTCTACCGTTTCAGTCACTAATGGAGATGTTGTGGAGTCCGTGGCTGCAATTGCTAGACCAATAGGAATAACAAAAATAACTTGAATGATGAAATTCGTGAAAACCGAGGCTAGGGCAACAAGAACACAAAGAGATACTACGCCACTAACTATGAATGGCAACCGACTGCTTCTGTCCGAAACTCGACCTATGATAGGACCTGATATCAGAATTGTGACTGTCAATAGTGTGAACATGGGACCTGAAATCCATTCTGGGGCACCTATGACCTCTTTCCAGTAGAGGGGCATAAAGAACTCGTAAGCACCGTAGAGGAAGAAGGTGGCTGCTTGGGCTGTACAAATGAGCAGAATATCTCGTGTCAGTACTTCCTTGGTTGGCCTTCGAAACACCTTTTTGTCAGGGGTTTCTGATGTCTTCTCTACGGCTCCCACTTCTACTGGTAATAGCATGGCCATTGCCAAGACCCCCATACCAAATAATCCACATACCAAGTAAATGCCACGATAGACATCAATACCATATGGTGCAAAAAACGGCATTGCAAACAGAAGGCCACCTAAAAGGGGAGCAAGAGTGCGGCCAGCTCTTGTAGAAGAGGAATAGAGTGCCATGTGTTCTCCTCGACGATTTGCAAACCAACCTGCTATCACAGCCAGAGCAACTGGCCCCAGAATAGCTGTAGCGACTCCGTGAATAAGTCGTACCGCAATAAGCTGCAATGGGGTGAACACCAAGAAGTAAAGGAATGGTGCGAATGCAAATATTGTAGCTGCCAACCAGAGTAGTATCTTGGGGCCCTTGCGGTCCATCAGCATTCCGATTGGAGCACTTACCAATATGCCTGTTGTAGGGGATGCTGCTCCAATAATGCCCAACTCATAATCTGAAGTTCCAAGTGAAGAAGCGAAGTATGGAAGTACCGGCGATTTTGCCATTGTTGAGCTGAATATCGCAAGGGCACCCAAGGTGCATAAGAGTAACATTCTGGTTCCCAGATTGCGTGTGTCATTCTTCATTTCATTGAACCGACCTTTATTGTTAGGGGTAATCGCCTGCGCAGCTCAGAGGTAAGTGTACGAAAGATGTTCTCTCGTGATTTTCCTTTGAGATCTTCTTTCATATCTTGTTTGAGCATCCTTAGAAGCAGACCTGCATATATCGCGTCACAAAGAACAAAACCTCGCTGGATTGCTTGATGGTCGTCATCACTTACATGTGAGAGACCGCTGAAGGCAAGTTCAACTCCCCATGACTCGAGGCTCTTGTTAATGTCCATCTTGATGTCTGCACCATGAATAATTTTTGCCATCTCTGAAAGAACAGGATCTTGTAGATCATAATGGTGAATTAAGACCTCGAATGTGCACATCTCATCTTTGTGGGTGAACGGGATGTCCAAATCGGGAAAGTCGAAAAGTGTACCAGCATCCTTGTCAGGAAGGTTTCCTGGCCACAAAATAAATTCGAACTCAGCTTCTGCATCAATAAAGCGATGAATTAGCCAAGGACATGCTACACGATCTACATGAACATGATTGCGCGTAATCCACTTCATTTTGGTTACAATATTCATCGCAATCATTCATGTTAATAAATATGCGTGAAAAATACACCATCTCTTTATTGAATTTATGAGTTGATTATAAACAATCAAACTATGATCACACATAAGGGAGGTTCTCAGTTCTTCACAAGACATAACTTGGCATATTTTTTGTGTGGTTTTTAAGCTACTAGAACGCTATTGGGTTCCCATTGGGACTGACTTTTACAAAGTGTGTGTGCTTTGGAATAATGTTAATATGTTTCAAGTAGAGATTTCGTATGACTCGCGTTTCAATTAGACCTGTTCTCTTCAGGATGCGAACAATAATTCATCATTCATAAGGCGTATTAAGCAATCTCGTCCAGAAAATCGAAAGGGACCGTCTGTAATCGTGATGATGACCTATCCATTTTTATTTCGTGTTAATTTTGATAATCAATTCTTGGCTGTGAGATCCTTTTCTGTTTATGTCTACTAATTTTTGAATTGCATGTTCCAAAGGCTTTATTAAATTATTCAACTAAATATTATATGGAATGTGTATGCATTCCAGTAAAGAAGGAAATCTCTATGCAAGTAAGAAAACAAGATAACACAACCGAGGCATTCATGCCAGAGAAAGTTGTTGTCAGCATTGTGAAATCCGGTGCACCTTACAAGGATGCAAGAAGCATCGCTGATTCACTTTCCAGGCGATCTGAGAAAGAATTGTCAAGTTCTGAAATTCGGGATCATGTGCATCGTGAGCTCAAATCGAAAGGACACACGGCCTCAGTTAAAAACTGGACTAAATATGAAGCAGAGATGAAACAAAACAGGACAGAATCGCTTGCTGGAAGAGCTCCAACAGCGGAGTCAAAGCATTTGACTCACGCATAAACAAAATCTCCTCTCCGTTCCGCGGGAATGAAAAGTTTCTTGAGCTTAATTCGTTAAGTCTGAGAAACAGGTCTAGGACTCCAAAAAGAAAAGTGGTATTAACGAATCCCTTGTTTCCATTTTTCTTTTTTCGAGCTCTCAGACCACTTATTTTTTGGTCGGCATTCTTAGTAGTAATGCTTGATGCACTCTGAAAGAGGTATTCTATTCAACTCACATGAAATGGATCTTATTTTTTGAGATAGAAATTACCCTCTGCTGTGGCTCGAACTCTTCCTGATACAAGTACATTCACTTTTTGCTTCTTCTTTTCTAATTGGACCTTGAGTCTACTGGGTCTGTTCATCTCGTAGCCTTGTTCGATTGTGAAGATCTCTCCGTGAACATGTGTTGGAATGATATCATGGTGTTCAAGATACGCACCTAAGGGACCCGCCGCACTTCCAGTTGCAGGGTCCTCAAGAACCCCAAATGCAGGAGCAAAAACACGGGCATGAACATCTGAATTACCATGAATAGTATCCGTACTGAATATCAGGACATCCTGAGAAATTGCATCTTCAAGTGCCTTGATGATTTGTTTTCCATTGGGTTCTACTTTTTGAACTGATGACAGAGATTTGAGCGGTAAAATCAAGAATGTATTTCCAGTTGAAACAAACTGCACAGGAAAATCTTCTGCTATTGATTTTTCTCCAAGTCCCATTGCCTTCAATATTTGCTTGGGATTATCCAGTTCTTCATGGTACTCAGGAGGTTTCTGTTGCATCTGAACGAGGTCCTTCGCTAAAAATTCCACATCTGTTGGTCCAAGCCCTAATTCTAGACGTGATCGATTTGCCTTTGCTTCTATCAGCTTCTTTCGTTTTAACACAAATGCAGTACCTAGTGTCGGATGTCCTGCAAATTTAATCTCGCTTCCTGGAGTGAAAATGCGTACTTTTGCTGCGCACGCTGCCCTCTTTGATTGAAGAACAAAGGTAGACTCAGAATAGTTCATCTCTCGTGTCATACCGAGCATTTCCTCACTTGAAAGGGTGCTATTACTATCTGCATTCCAAAAAGTCGCAAGTTGATTTCCTCCAAACTCGTATCTTTTATCCACAAAGACAGAAGTCTGTACAAATGGTATATTCTTCATTCAAATTCTCCTCGTACTGAATCCGGTGTAAATACTAGCATTCTATCAAATATGCTATATGGTCTGACTATTTCCTTTGCAATGAAAATTGGTGAGTTAAAAGTGCCAGATACCGAACTTGAAGAGTATGCAAAGGAACAGATTAATGCAGCTGCATATACGGAAGATGTGCACACCTGTAGTCACTTTACATGTAGCCAATGTGGAAGAATGGTACCCATATCTCTTCTTATCAGTTATAGCAAGGCTTGCGATAAAGCTCGACCAGCTCTCGATTTCGCTGGAACTGTACAAAGCACCTGTAGTAATTGTGGGTTAGTTGAAATCCGGTTAAGAATCATCAGAGGAAAGAATCCCGAGGTGGAACAAGAACATCCAGTATGTTCTTGCGGTTCACAATCGTTCTTTGTATGTATGTGTGAACGATATGAAGGCGCACAAGGTCTTCAGGGATTCTTTGACGAAGGTGTAATAGTTGGGAAATGTTCGACTTGTGGGAGTCTTAGAACGTTTCTTTTCACTGATTGAGGAAATAACTGAAAAAAGGAATTTGATTGAACTCCATCTTTCTATCGAGTATGGTCACTCCTCTGCCATTCGGTGACCTAATAGATTTATAACAAAAACCGCTTCCTTTTTTGACCATTCTATTGCGTGAGGAGGTAGAGAATTTGGATCACAAAAGAGCAGGTATACTTTTTGTATTATCATTCTTAATGTTAAGTATTGCAGTGACATCTACTGCAGACGCTTGTAACTTTCACTGGAGATGGCGTGCCCATAACACCGCTCCAGTAGTCACTATTACTAACCCTGAAGATGGTGAAATCATTTCTGATCTAGTTACAGTTAACTTCACAGCTGTTGACAATAACCGTATTCGATGGTATCAGATACTCATCGATGGAGTAGTTCGATCGTGGACAACATCATACAATTGGGATACCGCAACAGAATCTGAAGGACTGCATACTATCACCTGTAGAGCTATGGATCGCTCATGGAAGTGGGGTGAAGCATCAATCAACGTCACTGTTGATAATCTTGATGCATTCAAAGTCATGAGCTATAACATTGAGGCTTCAGGTGCTAACGCAGACTGGAAACAAGTCGTGAAGGAAGAGAATCCTGATATTCTGGTTCTTATCGAAACTGGAACTTGGGACGATAATGGCAACTACACACTTAATCAGGTTGTTAATGAATTCAACACGTACTTCCTTGACGAACTTCCATATGTAGGATTCTGCGCACAGAACATTCAGTATGCAACAAGTGGTGCAGCTATTCTAAGTAGAATGCCAGTTGAATCTTTCAACCAGATACCTATTGTTCACCTCGACGACAGTACAGACTATACTGTTACACACGACTTTGTCGAAGCTGTAGTTTCTGTTGGAGGAAATAGTGTTCATATCTTTGGTTCACACCTTAAGGCAATGTCTGGTGAGACCAATGAATATCGTCGAGAACGTGAAACTGAGGGAATCATCAACTACATGGACAATTTAGGAGATGTGCCCATCATGTACATGGGTGATCTCAACTCATTTTCACCAGACGATACTGGTGATCTTGCTCCTCTGGGAGACCTAGGTTATGGGCCAATGACCATGAAATTGTATCCAGACGATCCAATCTATGGTCAGTACGCATCAACAGTCCACAATTTCACTGATGTATTCCGCACTCTAAATCCAACTGAGATTGGCTACTCCTATGGACATCAAGATCCACAGTATAACTCTCGAATCGACTTTATTGTAGTGAACTCATATTTAGCTGATATGCTCATCAATTCTACAGTCGGTGATACTGCTACTGCAGATACCGGGTCTGATCATTACTGTGTTGATGTCTTCGTTTCATATAATTCTGATTTTGAACCTGATTCAATTCAACCCTCCCAAGTAACTGGATTAGGTGCAACTACAATCAGCATGTCACAGATAGACTTGGATTGGAATGCGAATCCCGAGCCAGATATATCTCATTATCGAGTATATCGAGATGGCGTTCTTATCGCGCAGAATATTGGAACTTCTTATAGTGATGTGGGATTGAATCCTCTAACATCATATACATACGAGGTTTCAGCAGTTGATTCAAGTATCAATGAAGGACTGAAATCCAATCCTGCGACCGCTATGACAGAAGAAGGTGGCGACCCAGACCTTGTCGTTATCAATGAGTTTCTCCCAGATCCCAACACTCTGTATTCTGAGGAATGGGTTGAGTTTTACAACCCACAGTCTCTAGGTGTGGATCTTTCAGGATACATTCTTGATGACATTACAACTGGCGGTACCAAT
>Ga0307426_1000645_pt1 | contig 23739 bp, 23 predicted proteins | sample SalMarWE160340MG_FD_202165 | JGI IMG/M metagenome (GOLD analysis project Ga0307426, IMG submission 202165) | Salt marsh sediment microbial communities from the Plum Island Ecosystem LTER, Massachusetts, United States - WE1603-40 | ecosystem: Environmental > Aquatic > Marine > Intertidal zone >...
AAAAAATGTTTTTTGGTTCTTATTTTGAGTCATAGGAGGATGTTTGAATGAGTGTTTTACAATGGATAATATCGATTTTCGTAGCATTAGTTTGTGCCATGGCGGTTGGCGTTTTTGACTCTCGACGTGAAGCCAGAAGGCAATTGGAGAGATGGCAGGATGAGAAGTGGAGCCTGCACAATGAAGAAATTGAGGCAGAATCCTCTTCTCCTGAGTTTCCGGAACTTATGTTTACCACGGAGTCACTTTTTGGAGTGGAAAAGTAAAATTCAGAAAAAATTATTTATGTAAAAAATCTTACCTCATGGATGTGCCCTTTATCTCCCTCATCAAAGATGTGAATAAGTTATTGAAGAAAGGCCTAATCAGGAAAAAAAATAACATATATTTTAAAGTTTAATTTTGGCGAGTGAAAAATGAGCAAATATAATTTTCGTGTTGAGTGTCCCTTCTTTTTAGAGCATGAGGATAAGATGAAAAAATTGTCACAGTCCATCCACCAGTCCAAGCTTATCTCCAGAAAACTGAGTAAAGCTCAGGAGTTGACAGACATACTGAAGAATCTTTCAACATGTCATCGATATGATGATAAGAACGAGGTTTTTCAGAGCTGCAATTTCATTCTGAAGCTTCGGAGCGAAAGTGCCCGGATTGTCATCGAAGCCTCTGAAATAGCCTCTTAATCCAATCCATTCCTAAAAACCATAGCCTGATCCTTTTTTGTTATTATCGATCATCCATAATTTCAGGTCATCTGCAGTAGTAAATGTGATCGCGTCACAAAACTATTTAATAATCCCTTTAACCAGATAAAAACAATTTATCTGGAACGGGGGGGTGTAATGAAAAGAAGACGTCAAATTTTAGCTGTCTCAATCCTTTTTGGGCTCCTCGTTTGTATTGGGGATGCGGTTGTTGATTTTCTCTTTTTTTATAAAGGAGTATTCCCTAGTTTTCTGATAACCGATATGCTTCATCATGAATTCTATATGCTATCCTTGGTGATTATTTGTTTTTTATTGTTTGGCGTCGTGCTATCAAATATTTTGGCCAAGCGCGAACGAGATGAGCTTAAAGACAAGCAGATAGCGCATGATCTTCGTGAGAGAGTCAAGGAACTGAACTGCTTTTATGAGTTGGATAATATTCTAAAAGAAGAGGGGAAAAGTATCGACGAACTACTGACAAAAATTGTGAATTTCATCCCTGCCAGTTTGCAGTATCCAGAAATTACTGGAGCGAATATCACTTTTGCAAACAAGAAATACAAAACTAAGAATTATAAAGATACAAAGTGGATGATTAGGAAGGACATTCTCGTCAATAATCTCAAAGAGGGTTCCGTCGAAGTCTGCTATTTGAAAGAAACGACAGAGAGTGATAGAGACCCATTTCTCAAGGAAGAGCATAATTTAATTGGAGCAATCGCATATCGGTTGAGACGATACATTGAGAAGCGTAGGAAAGATGAATTGCTAAAAAATTCGGAGGAACGCTTAAGGATATTATTTGAGCATGCTCCGGATGCCATTTATTTAAGTGATATGAAGGGTGTTTTGATTGATGGGAATAAAGCAGCAGAAGAAATGACGGGGTATAAGAAAGAAGAACTCATAGGAAAGGACTTTTTAAGATTGAAACTTCTCTCCCCAGACCAGATGCCAAAGGCCTCTGCGAGCTTAGCAAAAAGTTTTATTGGAAACCCAACGGGTCCGGATGAGTTTGTTTTGAGACGCAAGGATGACACTCAATGTACTGTCGAAATCATGACTTTTCCCATAAAAATCAAAGATAAAAAAATCGTGATGGGGATTGCCCGTGATATCACCAAGCAAAAAAAGGCCGAGGAAGTTTTAAGAGAATCCGAATCGCGATATAGAGTTCTTTTTGAATCGGGTTCTGAAGGAATTCTCATAGCCGATATAAAAACAAAAAAGTTAATATTCGCCAATCCTGCCATATGCAAGATGTTAGGTTATACAGAAAAGGAATTGAAAAAAATAGGAGTGGAAGGGCTCCATCCAAGAGAAAACTTACAGCGCGTACTCTCAGAATTCGAAGCACAGGCAAGAGGAGAGAAATCGTTGGCAGAGGACATTCCATGTTTGAGGAAAGACGGAACGATGCTGTATGCAGATATTAATTCGGCCAAATGTTTGATAGAGGGGAGAGAATGCAATATAGGTTTCTTCCGGGATGTTACAAAGAAAAAACAGGAAAGAGAGGTCGAAGCTTCACTGTATAAAATCTCTCAGGCGACAAATCTGTCTGAGAATCTGCGAGATCTCTTTAGTTCTATCCACAGCATAATTATGGAACTCATGCCGACAAAGAATTTTTTCATTGCGCTCTTAGATTCTTCCGGAGAATCTCTGGCATTCCCCTATTTTTTCGATGAATATGAGAAACCGCTTCCTCCCAGAAAAAATGGGCGTGGTCTAACCGAGTATGTTATTCGTACAAAAAAGTCTATCTTGGTCACATTCAAGGAATTTGAAGAACTTAAAAAAAGGGGAGAAGTAGAATTCATAGGTGATAAGGCTTGGCAGGAGTGGCTTGGTGTTCCCCTGATTATCAAGGGAGATACTCACCTTTGTCTCAACTCAAGTAGCCATGGCCATCGAGCGCAAAAGGGCTGAAGATGCAATGCTGGAGAGTGAAAAAAAACATCGTGAGCTCTTTAACACATCTGTCGATGCTGTGATATCCATAGATTCCGAGATGAAGATTATTTTGTGGAATCCAGCTGCAGTAAAGATTTTTGGATACACCAAAAAAGAAATCCAAGGGCAGAGTCTGATGAAAGTTATCCCGGAGAAGCACATAGCTGCAAATATGAAAGGATTTTCCAATTTTGTCAAAACTGGCACTGGCTCGTTCCTCGGCAAGATCTTAGAGCTTGAGGGTTTAAGAAAAGATGGGAGAATGATCCCGATTGAACTATCTGTTTCTTCAAGGCCAGTAGATGGGGGGTACACAGCGACTGCCATAGTCAGAGATGTCACTGAGCGGAAAAAAATAGAGGAGAGACTGAAACTCGAAAGAGCTTACATAGATCAGTTATTCAAGAGCGCCCCGGAGGCAATAATCATGGCGGATGATAGGGGCCGTACTATTCGTATAAACGATGATTTCACCCAATTGTTTGGATTCACTCGTGATGAGCTTGCCGGGAAATATGTGGATGAGAGCATTGTTCCTGAGAGTTTAATGAAGGAAGGTCAGTCGATTACAGAGAAAGTGAAGAACGGAGAAAGTGTTTCTCTAGAAACTAAGCGCCAGCACAAAGACGGGACAGTCTTTGATGCCTCTATTCTTGCCTCCCCTGTCATGGTAGAGGGCAAATTGGTGGGGATTTACAGGATATACAGAGATATCTCCGAGCGCAAGCGAATGGATAAGAAACTTAAAGCGTCACTGAAGGAGAAGGAAGTACTGCTCAAAGAAATTCACCATCGCGTGAAAAATAACTTACAGGTCATAAGCAGCCTGCTCAACCTCCAGTCGCAACACATCAAAGGAAAAAAGAATATTGAGATGTTTCAGGAGAGTCAGAACCGAGTGAGATCTATGGCTCTCATTCACGAAAAACTCTACCAATCCCTTGACCTGGCTCGAATAAGCTTTCGAGAATACATTAACAGTCTCGTCAACGGCCTCTTTCGCTCATACAAAACCTCGTTAGGACAAATTGCCTTAAATCTAGACATTGAGGATGTGGCTTTAGAGGTAGGCAATGCCATTCCCTGTGGATTAATCATCAACGAGCTTGTGTCGAATGCTCTTAAATACGCATTTCCGAAAGGAAAAGAAGGAGAGATTAAAATTGGCCTCCATTCCCTCAATAAAAAAGATTTGGAGTTATTGGTCAGAGATAATGGTGTTGGAATGCCGAAGGACTTGGATCTTAAACAATCTAAATCATTAGGACTCCATTTAGTCTCTATACTGGCAGAGGATCAACTGCATGGCGAGATTAAACTGAATAGAGATAAAGGGACAGAATTCCGAATTACTCTAAGAGATGTAAGATAATGGCTGAGAACCGGATTATGATCGTCGAGGACGATTTTATCATCTCTTCTCACATTAAAAGTACATTATCTGGCTTGGGGTATGATGTCACATATCAGGTCTCTACAGGAGAAGAAGCCATAAAACGAGCTGAGGAGGATTCTCCAGATTTAGTGCTGATGGATATTAAGCTCGAGGGAGAAATGGATGGTATCGAGGCCGCTGGGCAAATCCGCGCCCGTTTTAATATCCCGGTTGTGTTTCTTACTGCCTTTTCTGACAATAAAATATTGGATCGGGCTAAAATAACAGAACCTTATGGGTACATCATGAAGCCTTTCGAAGACAGAGAGCTGCATTCCAACATAGAAATAGCACTCTACAAGCACAGGATTGAGAAAGAACTTAAGGAAAGCAAGGAATGGCTATCCATAACGCTTCAGAGTATCGGTGACGCAGTGATTGCCACTAACAGCGAGGACAAAATAACGTTTATGAATCCGGTTGCTGAGACACTGACTGGTTGGAAAAAGAAAAATGCCATAGAGAAAACTCTTAAAAACGTGTTTCATGTAATCAATGAAGAAAATGGGAAGTTGGTCGAGGATTCTATAACAGAGATCATACAGAGCAGTGCGACTATGAGTAGGCTGAATCATACTCTGTTGGTGACAACAGACAGCACAAAAATACCAATCGATATAAGCGGTGCTCCCATCAAAGATGATAAAGGAAAAATCGTTGGAGTGGTTCTAGTTTTTCGAGATGTCTCTGATCGCAAAATGGCTGAGGAAAGACTCAAAGCTTCATTAAAAGAAAAAGAGGTGCTTATCAAGGAAATTCACCATCGTGTTAAGAGCAACATGCAGCTCATCCACAGTTTGCTAAATATCCAATCTGCACAAATTAAAAATAAAGCTGTTCTCCATTTCATAAAGGAACTACAAAACCGCATCAGATCAATGGCTCTCATCCATGAAAATTTGTATCACTCCAAAGATCTGGCAAAGATTTCATTTGCGGATTGTATCCGAGAACTCACATCTGGCCTGTTCAGATCTTACGGAGTTGATTCGGATTCAATCAAACTGAAAGAAGATGTCAACAATATTTTGCTGGACGTCAATACTGCCATTCCTTGTGGATTGATCGTCAATGAGCTTGTTTCGAATTCTCTGAAACATGCTTTCCCTGATGATTTTAAAAGAGGGGACAATTCTAAATATGAGATTCAAATCAAAATGAAGCCTGGAGAAAACGGCAAACAAACTCTCATCGTCGGGGATAACGGCGTGGGCTTTCCTGAAGATCTGGATATTCACCATACAGAATCATTGGATCTTCAGCTTATCAATGCCTTTGTCAACCAGCTCGAAGGCGAAATACAACTGGATAGAACAAACGGAACAACTTTCGAGATTACCTTCGATAAACCGGAAAATCTTAGTGAGCAAATAAAACAGTGAAAACTATGATGAACATCGACATTATTCTCCCTCTTCTCCATTCCAGGATGAACTAATCCCTTTGTGATTTGCGAATAAAAAAATAAAAACAATCCTACCCTAAATGCATAATAAATTGATAAAGAGAAACATGACAAGGGAACTCTTCATTGCTCGTAAGAGTGAAAGATGAAAAATGATTAACAAGAATATTAAAATTTTGCTTATTGAAGACAGTCCCCTTTCAACAAAAAAAACTCAGAAAATGCTGGATGAAGCCAAGAGCGTGAACTTTAATGTTGAGTTAGAGTGTGTGGATTGTCTTGCAGATGGACTGAACTGTCTGGCTGAAAGCGGGATCGACATTGTCTTGCTTGATCTCTCGCTCCCCGATTCCGATGGGGTGGAAACGTACATTAAGGTGCAGCCTCACACTCCGGGAGTTCCCATCGTGGTGCTATCTGGGCTTGAAGATGAATCTCTCGCCATGGAGGTCGTCCAGAAAGGCGCTCAGGATTATTTGGTTAAAGGGAAGGTGGACAGCCCGCTGCTGAAACGCTCTATCCTTTATGCTTTGGAACGCAGGCGAACGGAAGAAGAATTAAGTAAATACCGTAAGCATCTTAAGGAGTTGGTGGAAAAACGAACGGCAAAGCTCAAGAAGGCAAATGACAAGCTGAAGAGTGAAATCACCCAACGCAAGCGTGCAGAAAAAAAGTTGATGAGGCTGAATAAAGAGTTGGACCGTTCCAACAAGGACCTTGAACAGTTTGCCTATGTGGCTTCACATGACCTTCAGGAACCATTGCGAATGGTTGCCAGCTACACCCAGCTTCTTGCTGACCGCTATAAGGGAAAAATTGATGAGGATGCCGATGATTTCATTCACTTCGCTGTGGAGGGGGCAAACCGTATGCAGGCTCTCATAGAGGCTTTGCTGTCTTTTTCGCGCTTGAACACGAAAAAAGAACATGTCGAAATGACGAATTCCGAAGCTGCTCTTGCACAGACTATCACAAACCTCAATAAACAGATCGAAGAAAGGCATGCAAAAATCACTCATGATTCTCTTCCGGTAATCAATGCTGCTTGGTCGCAACTTATTCAACTGTTCCAGAACCTCATCAGCAACGCAATAAAATTCAACGATAATAAAGTGCCGCGCGTTCATATAACAGCCTATCAAAATGGCGACGAGTGGATATTTTCAGTGCGAGATAACGGCATTGGTTTTGATCCGGAGTACAAAGATCGTATATTCGTCATCTTCCAGCGGCTTCATAGAGGCGAACATTATCCTGGAACAGGCATCGGATTGGCTCTCTGTAAAAAGATTGTGGAGCGCCATGGCGGCCGTATCTGGGTGAAATCCGAACCGGGGAAAGGCTCTTTGTTTAATTTTGCGATTCCAAGTCACGGAGGTGACAGGGATGAATAATTCCTCATTAGGTCGGCCCATCGAAATTTTATTGGTTGAAGACAATCCCGGCGATGCACGCTTGATAAAGGAAATGCTGAATGAAGCAAGACACGGTTTATTCAATCTTGCTTGTGTAGAACGACTGGAATCGGGTCTGGAACATCTTTTAAAAGAAAAGGCAGACAGTCAGGGACTCAATTCCTTCATCAAAATCTATAATCGGAGAAAAAATATCCCCATCATGATCCTGACTGGAACCGATGATGAAGAACTGGCCATAAAGGCCGTCCGCAAAGGTGTGCAGGATTATTTAGTCAAGAGCAAAGTGGATGGAAATCTGCTGGTCCGGGCCGTCCTCTATGCCATCGAGCGTCAACGACTCCAGTTGCAATTACAGAATTTCCGTCAGAAAGAGCAGCACGAGAGAGAGAAAAAGCTGAAGGAGTACTCAAAACAGCTGGAAGAAATGGTTGAAAAGCGAACAAAAGAGCTGAAAGAGGCACAGGAAGCGTTGGTTCGCCAAGAGAAATTGGCTGTTGTTGGGCAACTTGCTGGTGGCATAGGTCATGAGCTGAGAAATCCCCTAGGCACAATAAAAAATGCTGCCTACTTCCTCAATATGGTTCTGGAAAAGTCTGATCCACACATAAAGGAGACGCTGGAGTTCCTGATGAAGGAAGTGTCCATGTCCGAGAGGATCATCAACAGTCTTCTCGATTTTGCTCGACCTAAGCCCCCTACCCGGGATAAGGTTAATGTCAATGTAGTTGTCCAGGATCTGCTATCTCGAAACACTATGCATAAGACAATCGAGATGACAAAAAAACTCGATGAAGACATTCCAACAATACTCGCCGACCCTAGCCAACTCACTCTAGTCTTCAGAAACATTATCATCAATGCTATCCAGGCTATGCCAGAGGGTGGCAGCTTGGTTGTCAAGTCCAGCGCTTCCAATAAAGAATGGATATCTGTTTCTTTCAAAGATTCAGGAATAGGGATACCTAAGGAAGACCTAGACAAGATTTTTGAGCCGCTCTTTACGACTAAGGCCAAGGGGATTGGCCTAGGTTTGGCAGTCATCAAAATTCTGGTTGAAGGGCATGGAGGAACAATCGAGGTGGAGAGTGAATTAGGAAAAGGTAGTACCTTCACTGTAAATCTTCCCCTAATTTTAAAATCCTGAATAAGGATCAAAAACTCATCATGCAAAAGAATGAAAATTCTTATTATCTTCCAGGAATATTGGATTGAGTCAAAAACCTATTGGATAAACCATTGCCGGCTATTCTGGCGGATCCTGCTCAAATAAGGCAAGTTTTTGATAATATCATTCTCAATGCCATCCAGGCAATGCCTGGAGGTGGAGAGCTTGTTATAAAATCTCGATTGGCCAATGCAGATTCTGTAGCTATATCTTTTTCGGATACAGGAGATGGCATGACTAAAGAGACACAGAAGAATCTTTTCGAGTCTCTCTTCACCACCAAGGAGAAGGGAACTGGCCTTGGATTAGCGGTTTCAAAGGCTTTGATCGATTTACATCGAGGTGCAATCGAAGTGCGGAGCTGGCCTGGTAAAGGCAGCCGCTTTACAATAAAGCTCTCCATGTGCAAAAAAAAGTAAAGTCAAATGGAGGGAGAAGCGAATATTCTGGTCGTAGATGACAGCGTAGGTCTACGAAAAACATTTTCCTTTATTCTTAAACGAAAAGGCTATGCTGTCACAATGGCCGCAGATGGCCAGGAGGCTGTTAATGAAGTTATGCAGTGTGCATTTGACATAATATTTATGGATATAAAGATGCCCGGCATGAACGGAATCGAGGCATACAAAAATATTAAGAAGATCAGGTCTGATGCAGCAGTGGTGATGATGACCGCTTTTCCCTTGGAGAAATTAGTCCAAGAAGCGCTCAGGATAGGAGCCCTGGCGGTTCTCTTAAAGCCGTTGAATATCGATGAAGTTGTTGGCCTTATTGAATGGCAAAGAAAGGTCAATCTTGAGAACGATAGTCTTAATAATGATCACTGAATCAGTTCGAGCGTTGGATTCAATCAAAATCCAAAGATTTTCAATCTCTTCTTCGCCACAAAAAAAGTTGGTTAGGCCACAAAGCTTGGATTATCTATAAGCTTGAGTATCGTTAAGGCTAATGGAGGCACAACCGAGGTGCAGAATAATTTGATAAAAGAGAGTCCTTTTACTGCAAAGCTTCCCATAGGTTGGGAATTCAACAGAGCAAACAACGAATCCGATATTCGAAACAGTCATACATAAGGAGAGGGCAGATAAACAACGCGATGATTGAAGGCAAAGAAGGGATGACGGGGCAATGCCAACGTCTTAATACCAGCTCCACCAAAATTCTTTTAATCGAGGACAGCCATTTTGACATCCTGAAGGCAAAGGAGATGATTGCAGAAGCAAAGAGTGCTCAGTTTGATGTGGAATTAGAATGCGCTGGAAATCTAGAATCCGGGCTGGCGCGCTTGGCCATGGGGGGGATTGAAGCAGTCTTGCTCGACCTTGGCCTAACGGATAGCCATGGACTTAATACCCTTGTCCGAGTGAACGCTCAAGCCTTAGGGGTGCCCATCATAGTGTTGACCGGAATCGAAGATGAAAAACTTGCGACCGAAGCCGTTAATAAAGGTGCACAGGATTATCTGGTAAAAAGCCAGGTGGACAGCAACCTGCTGAAACGTTCCATCCTATATGCTATAGAACGCAAACGGCTAGAAAAGGTCAGGGAGGAATTTAGCGATATTATCTCCCATGAACTGCGCACTCCACTTTCCATGATCAAAGAATCTATAACTCTCATGTTAGATAGGGTGCCGGGCGAGATAAATGAACAACAGTCCAGAATACTCTCGATCTCAAAGGAGAATATAGACAGGCTAGCACGACTTATAAATGACCTGCTTGATATGTCCACGATAGAATCTGGCAAGTTAGTATTAATAAAGAAAAGGCTTGAAGTTTTGAACTTGATTAAAGAGGCTGTCTCTATTTTTGAGGCAAGAGCAAAAGAGAAAGGATTGGAATTGAGAATAAACCATCCTGAAAGAAGTGTGGAGATTTATGCAGATGAAGACAAAATCATTCAAGTCTTGATCATTTTGATCGACAATGCCATCAAATTCACTTCTAAGGGCTATATAGAAATTAATATCCTGGACCTACAACATGGGGTAGAAATTTCTGTTGAAGATACAGGGATGGGGATCTCCAAGAAGGATTTGCCTAGGGTCTTTGACAAGTTTACACAATTTGGACGAGAAAGTGGTCCCGGGAAAAAAGGCACAGGCTTAGGGCTTTCTATTGCTATGGGTATTATGAAGCTACACAGGGGTGAATTCTGGGTTAAAAGCGAGCTGGGCAGAGGGACGATATTTGCCTTTTCTCTTGCCAAGTTGAAAGCGGAGAAAATTTTCAGGTGAAATCTCACTGAGCCGATTTAAGCGGCAGAGGATTAGAAAGGTTAAAAATGGCAAAAATATTATTAATCGAGGATGAGTTAAATCAGATTGAATTAATCAGAACTCGACTGGAGGCACAAGGTTATCAGTTTATAGCAGCGGAAAATGGAGAGGAGGGAATTAAGCTCGCCAAGGAAGAAAAGCCGAACTTAATCCTCCTGGATATGATTTTGCCTGGTATGCACGGATTTGATGTTGCTGTAACATTAAAGGGAGCGCCGGAGACTAAAGAAATTCCGATTATTGCTCTCACCGCGACGGGTTCACCAGATTTTGTAAAAGAGTGTTATAAGGAAGGAATCTGCGCTTATATTAAAAAACCCTATGACTCCAAAGAGCTTATCGAACGAATTGAAAGAAATATAAATATCAGAGAGGAAAAGCATATAGAATCCGATGATACAAAAAGGCAAACTGAGATTAAAAAGACTTTTGCGGAAGTTTACAAGCCTGAAATTTACCATGAAATTGATCAGATGCTCAAAGATACATTGCTAGAATTTGGGTTGAGCTTAAAGATAACGCCTCACCCATTTCAGGGGGAGAAAAAATAGAAAAAAAAGAAGATTTAAGATGGATACAGAAGAGCGCATCTTGATCGTGGATGATGACGAGGGCTCTTGCAGGAGCCTGTCGCTCATCCTCCGCAAGATGGGTTATGAGATAGAAACAGCAGGGACGGGACAAGAGGCTTTGGACAAAATGCAAAAGAATTGTTTCAATATAGGTCTTCTGGACATCAAACTTCCCGACATGGAAGGAACAGAGTTATTGGCTTCTTTGAAGGAACTGAATCCTGACATGGGCGTGATAATGGTGACCGGATATGCTTCTGTGGAAAACGCGGTTTTAGCCTTAAACGAGGGGGCGTCGGGATATATCACAAAACCCGTGAACATGGATGATTTATTAGCAAGATTAAGAGAACTCTGTGAGAAAAAGCACCTGGTCGAAGCGAAGCGTAGAGCTGAGGCGAAGCTTAAGATATCTCTTGAGGAAAAGGGATTGCTCCTCAAGGAGATCCATCATCGTGTTAAAAACAACATGCAGATCATTTATGGTTTACTCAACCTGCAATCGGGACATATAAAAAATAAAAATGTTTTGGAAATGATCAAGGAGACACAATGCCGAGTCAAATCCATAGCGCTTGTACATGAACGCTTGTACCAATCCAAAAACCTGGCTGAGATTGAATTTGGCGGGTACTTAGAGAGACTTGTTTCCGGATTATTTCACTCATACGGGATAGGTCCAGATTCGATAAAATGCGAGATAAATGCAGGCAAGATTTTATTAGACATCAATACGGCGATTCCATGTGGTTTGATTATCAATGAGCTTGTGTCGAATGCTCTGAAATATGCTTTCCCGGATAATCAAGGAGGAGATGGAAAAGAGCAGTTAAGGGGAAAGTTGCAAATCAAGATGAGTTCGGACAAGGATAATACTTTCAATCTGATTGTCAGCGATAATGGGATTGGTTTTCCTGAAGATCTGGATTTCAAGAATACAAAATCACTCGGCCTCCAAATCGTGAACACGCTGGTTGAACAGCTCGAGGGCAGTATCAAGCTTCAAAAGAAAAACGGGACATCATTCAGGATTAAATTTTCCCAGCATTGAGATCGGAATCTAATGCCAAAAGCAAGAATTCTAATCGTTGAGGATCAGATGGTGACGGCTGAGACTATACAGTTAAACTTGAAAGAATTGGGTTATGAAGTATCTGACATTGTTATGACAGGTCAAGGAGCAATTAGAAAGGCGAAAGAACACAAACCAGATTTAGTTTTGATGGATATCCAACTTCAAGACGAGATGGATGGCATTGAAGCTGCAAAACAAATTCGAGCCCATTTGAACATTCCCGTCGTGTATCTCACTGCGTATGCAGATCCACAAACCTTGGCCCGGGCCAAAATCACAGAGCCATTCGGTTATATACTCAAACCATTTGAAGGGAGAGCCCTCCACAGTGCTATTGAGATAGCCCTTTACAAGCACCGGATGGAAAAGAAATGGAGAGAGACACAGGAGTGGCTCTCCACAACACTCAAGAGAATCGGAGATGCCGTGATTGCAACAGATGCGGGGGGATTGGTGACGCACATGAATCTAGTTGCAGAAGTTTTGACGGGATGGAAGCAAGAAGATGTTGTTGGAGAAGATTTGAGAACTGTTTTTGATGTCGTTATTACAAAAACGGGGCGAAAAATCCACGATCTGGTGGCGACTGCCATAAAACACGGCTCTATCTTTAAATTACCTGGGGCTCTTTTTTTGAGTCTTAAATACAACAAGGAGATTCGAATCGATGCCAGTTGTGTACCTGTTAGAGATGATAGAGGGAATATCAATGAGGTAATATTCGTTTTCCGTGATATCTCTGCCCATAAGCAGGCTGAGGAGTCTCTGAAGACAAGCAGAGCGAATTTTCGCAGCATAGTGGGAATGAGCCCTGATGGCATTATTATACTAGACAGGGCCGGAATTGTGCGGTTCATGAATCCTGCTGCTGAAATTCTTATCGGGCACAAGGAAAATGATTTACTAGGAAAAAAGTTTATATATGATGTTGCAGCAAATGAACTAGGCGAAATTGAAATTAACCGCTTAGATGGTGAATCAGGAGTTGGCGAGTTGAGAGCAGATAAAACGGATTGGAATAATAAACCGTCCTACCTAGTGGTTATACAGGATGTCACCGAGCGAAAGCGCAAACTCGCAGAATTAGAGAATGTGCTGTTTCACCAAATAAAGACTAGGGATCAGTTTCTCTCACACGTCGCACACGAGCTTCGCACACCTCTCGGCGTGATTCATCAATTCTCAACGATTTTGTTTGATGGGCTGGATGGTAAAATCACAGAAGCCCAGAGGGAAGACCTGGAGATTATTCTGAGAAATACAAATAAACTCAGCACGATGATCAAAGACCTTCTGGATGGTACCAGAGCTATTACAGGAAAACTTACAATTGATCCACAACCAATCTCTGTGAGCGATGTTATAGCAGGTGTCTTTGAGGTTTTTCATGCAAAAACTGGAGCGAATGGAATTTCCCTGCGGCTAGACGTTCCCGGCGATCTTCCCTCTGTATACGCAGATGCATCCCGGTTGGAACAGGTCCTCAATAATTTGATGGATAATGCCGTTAAGTTCACTCCACAAAAGGGAAGAGTTTCAATCCACGCATCCCGGTTCGATAAAAAGCCAACTTTTGTCTTATTCGAGGTTAAAAACACCGGTTGCGGCATCCGTCCCGAAGAGAAAAAAAAAGTTTTTGATTATCTTTACCAGGCCCAGGTATCTCAGGGGGATAGCCGAAAAGGCCTGGGGCTCGGCCTTTACATTTGCAAAGAGATCATCACGCAACACGGGGGTGAGATTTGGGTAAAGAGCAGGCAGGGGAGAGGGTGCACGTTTTGCTTTACTATTCCTGTTTTTTCACTCAAAAAAATACTGGGCTCCTTACTCACTCCTAGAAACTGCCAAAAAAGTGATTTGGCGCTGATCACGGTGAGCATATGCCCTTCCAGCCGTGCTTTGCCTTTAAAAATTTTGGAAAATGCGAATCATGTCGTCTGGGATGTCCTAAAAAACTGTATATTCTCAGAATCGGAAGTCCTATTACCGAGGAATAATTCCCATAAGTGGAGCGAAATTTTCTCTTTAGTGCTTTGGGCTGATAAACACGAGGCTCTTCAGAAGATTAGGCAGATTGAAAAAGAATTGGAAAATTGTGAAATTCTTTCTGATGCTGACATAACAACAAGTGTATCTTTCTCTATGATAGATGTATTGAAAAGTCAAAATAGTAAGAACATAGATCGGATTGTGAGAGGGATTTCCAATAGGATCAAAGAAATAGAGAGAAGTGATATTTTTCTGAGGAGAGAATTAGAATGAGCCAAAAAAAAATTCTTATTGTTGAAGATGATTTAGACTTGGCAAAGGCCTTAACCAAACGGCTCAATGCCAATTCCTATGATGCTGTCTGTGCCTTTGATGCCATTTCGGCTACTCGTATGGCCCGAAGAGAAAAACCAGATTTGATAATCTTAGACATCGGTTTGCCAGGCGGAGATGGTTTTGTCGTCAAAAAAAGGCTGAAAATGTATACAAGCCTTTCTGATCTCCCTGTTATCGTTATTACAGGCAAAGATGTTATCAGTACCTTTGAACGGTCTATCAAGGCTCAAGTGGAAGCGTTCTTTCGAAAACCCGTTGATGAGGCCCAACTTTTGAGTGTTATCAGCAGAGTCCTAGAAGAGCGTGATGATTCATTGAGAGGTTGAATGCATTGGTTCTCTGTAATTATCGCTTAATCCATCTTGAACATTTTCAATCAATACCCGCACTAAATGGAACAGAATCTGTATAGTTGGCAGCCGATGTATCCAATTTAGCTTTCCTAAATGAAGAAACCTCAAATCTTGGTTGTCGAAGACGAAGGCATAGTTGCGAAAAGCATCCAGAATATGTTGCGTAATTTAGGATATAGTTCCTCAGGATTTGCGACTTCCGGAGAGATGGCCATACAAAAAGCAGAAGAGATCCAGCCTGATTTGATTTTGATGGATATCAGGCTAAAAGGGACTATGGATGGTGTGGAAGCGGCCCAAGAAATACACAGAAGGTTTGGTATTCCGATTGTGTATTTGACAGCCTACGGAGATGAGAAAACTCTTGAAAGAGCAAAGATCAGCGAGCCATTTGGATATTTGCTCAAGCCTTTTGAAGAACAAGATCTGCACTCGACCATTGAAATGGCCCTGTATAAGAGCAAAATGGAGAAAAAACGGGAGGAACTTCATAGAAAATTGAAAGAATCTCAGGCCAAGCTTATTCAAACTGAAAAGATGGCGGCCATGGGAACAATGACAGCCGGACTTGCCCATGAACTGAACAATCCGCTCATGAGCATTCTCAATTTTGTGCTCTATGCCCAGAAACACACCCCGAAAGATTATAGGATATACCCTATGCTGCATGATGCGGAAACTGAGACTCGGCGTTGTGTGGATATTATACGTAATCTTTTAATGTATTCCCGGATGGAGGAGAGTGAAGAAGGATTCAAGAAAGAGAGTCTTGCCGTTATTCTGGAGCGTGTATTGGCACTGTTGTCGAGTCAAATAAAGAGCCAGAAAGTTCTACTAACGAAGAGAATTAGCAGGGGAATCCCAATGATATGGGTGTTGGAAAACAACATGCAGCAGATCTTTTTCAATATTATCGGCAACGCTTTGGATGCTGTGAAAGAAGTGGAGATAAAAAAAGTTCATGTTGACATGAGGCAGAAGGGAGAATACTGTCAGGTGCTCATTTCTGATAGTGGAAAAGGCATCTCTTCAGAAAATCAGTCAAAAATTTTTGATCCCTTTTTCACTACAAAATCAGTTGGTGAGGGGACAGGCCTTGGATTATCCATTTGCCAGAGTATAGTCAAGGCTCATGGGGGCACGATTTCATTTGATAGCCAGTGTGACAAAGAAGCAACATTTAAGATTCTTCTTCCGATCGAGAGAAGAGGATCAAAGGAAGGTGTTTAAAATGCCTAGACGTATTCTCGTCATTGATGACGAAACAGGTATCAGGAAATCATTTATGTTGGCATTCGAGGACACTCCCTATGAGGTCCAAACTGCAGAATCAGGGGAGAAAGGAATTGCCATGGCCAAAAAATCGAAATATGATTTGGCCTTTCTTGATTTAAAAATGCCAGGCATGAATGGGGTGGAGACATTGCGGGAACTCCGGAAAATGGACAGGGATGTCCCTATATACATCATTACGGCCTTTCATCAGGAGTTCTTTGACCAGCTCAAGAAGGCTAAAGAAGACAAATTGGATTTTGAGCTCCTCCAGAAGCCGGTCGATAGTGAAAAACTTGTGGCGATTGTCAGGGCTATTTTTGAAGGTTCAGCAAGGTATTGAGAGGTTAGCCATGTATTTATTAAGACTTTACATTGCCGGTCAAACCGCCAAGGCCCAAAAAGCTATAAAGGATCTGGAAGCGCTTTTAGACGAATACTGCAAGGGAGAATATTCATTTGAGATTATTGATATCATGGAGAACCCTCAACTGGCAACATATGATCAGATTATCGTCACGCCTACAATTATAAAGCTGCTGCCGCCACCAATAGCCAGAATAACAGGAGAGTTTAATGATAAAAACCGGGCCAAGGAAGCGTTAGGTTTATGAGGAGGGAAGGGAAGAGAAATTCTTGGCAGATCAGGAAAAGGTTTGTTTTCTTATGTTCCAATGAATGCGATCTTCAACATCAAATTTAAATCTTTTCCCAAATTTAAAAAGAAGGCAAAAAAAATGACAAAAGCACAGCTACTTATTGTGGAAGATGATGGTCTTGTGGCTAAAGACATTGAGATAATGCTGGAAAAGTTGAGTTACGGCGTCGCGGGAGTAGCCATGTCTGGAGAAAAAGCTGTTATTAAAGCGACGGATTTGCGGCCAGATTTGATCCTGATGGATATCGGATTGAGAGGATACCTGAATGGGATAGAAGCAGCGGAAAAGATCCGTAGTCGGTTGAATATTCCTGTGGTCTATCTGACTGCCTATGGGGATGAGGATACCATTGAAAAAGCTAAAAAAACAAAGCCTTTGGGATTTTTATTCAAGCCCATCCAGGAGGATGATTTATCTCACGCTATAGAGCAAGCTCTTTTTAAGAGTGAAACGGGAAGAAATTGAAAAAGAAAAAGCATTGGGTAGAGGCAGCGTTCAAGATTATGGGGGATGCAGTGATTACAACTGATAAAGAGGGCACAGTGACATTCATGAATCCTGTTGCTGAAGATCTGACAGGCTGGAAACTTGAAGAGGCGATAGGGAGAGATTTGGGAGAAGAGCTCAATATTTTAAAGGATGAAAGAATAGCCTCGGGCGTTGTACGGAAAAAATATACTTCGGAAAACTGGGTGACGGAAGAAATTGAATCTGATACTCAGGCAGTACTTGTGTCTAAAAAGGGAGAGAAGATACCAATTAGGTACAGCAAAACTCCTATTTATGACGAGAGAGATGACACTCTCAGTTGTGTGTTGGTTCTGAAGGATATTTCTCCTCAGAGGAAAGTTGAGGAAATTCTCAAGCAAAACAGTGAGAAATTGAGGAAGGCCATGGAATGCACTATCCAAGCCATATCCCTGATTGTGGAAACGAGGGATCACTACACGGCCACGCATCAACGAAGGGTTTCACACTTGGCATGCGCCATAGCAGAGAAGATGGGCTTTGTAGAGGAGAGGCTTAATGGAATTCTCGTGGCCGGTGGTTTTCATGATATTGGAAAGATATATTCACCCAAAGAAATTCTCAACAAACCCGGAAAATTGACAGATAGTGAGTATGCAGTCATCATGAATCACTCCCAGGTAGGGTATGAAATCTTAAAGACTGTCGAATTCCCCTGGCCAATCGCCCAAAGGGTGCTCCAGCATCATGAAAGGATGGATGGATCGGGCTATCCAAATGGATTATCGGGTGAAGATATTCTTTTAGAAGCGAGACTATTGGCTGTCGCCGATGTTGTCGAGGCGATGTCGGCCGACCGGCCATACAGACGGGCATTAGGAATTGATGTGGCCTTGGAAGAGATCGAGAAGGAGAGAGGCGAAACGTTTGATCCTGAAGTTGTCGATGCCTGTTTGAGACTATTCAGAGAAGATGGATATAAACTTGATTAAAAGAAGTGATGAATGATGCGTGTATTCATTGCAGACGATTCTGGAGACATTCGCACCTCCCTGAGGAAAAGACTGTCCCTGATTGAGGGAGTTGAAATTGTCGGAGATTCAGAGACTACAACTGGTGCCACAAGAGAAATAGAGAGGCTAAAGCCGGATTTTGTGATCCTGGATCTTTTTATGCCCGGAGGGGGTGGGATTGTTACACTCAAAGCAATAAAAAAGGCAAAACCTCCGCCAAAAGTTATCGTGTTTACAAACTATTCTCTCCCAGAATACAAAAAATTGTGTTTGGCATACGGAGCCGAACGCTTTTATGACAAATCCACCGAATTCCGTGAACTTATTGCTACTATCAGTCAATATCAAGAAATAAGATTTCAATAAAAGCCAGGAGGTTACGGATGATGCATCTATTTACGTCTATTTATTGCAGACAATTCTGAGATGATCCGGACATATCTAATGCCAACGATCTTTCCTACGCTGAAGTGTTATGTGAACCGCTGGAAAATTTTATGAACGAGGGAGACGTTGTCATTTGATTTTGTGCCATCTGATTATGCGGACAATGAACAATTTGTTAAAGTTGAAAGTTTATGGTTGAAGAAATTTATCTGATTCGTCACGGATTGACAGACTCGAATAAGAAAAAGATTTATGCGGGCTGGAATGGAGAGAGTTTGAGTGCGGAAGGAATTATGGCGATTAGAGATGTCAGTAAAAGGTTGCTGAAATTCCATATAGAAAAGATTTATTCGAGTCCTATCCGAAGAGCTATCCAGACCGCTGAAATCATCGGTAGTACCTTGAAGGTAGGTGTTGTTATTGAAGGATATCTTAAAGAAATGCAAATGGGCCCATGGGAAGGATTATCTGAGAATGAAGTAGCAGAGATCTATCCAAATGAATGGAAAATATGGAACACAAAACCTTCAGACTTGAGGATAGAAAGAAGAGAGATTCTAAGAGATTTGCTGTTGAGATCTTTGATTGGCATAAACAGGATTTCTGGTCTTTCAAATTGCTCAAGAATTCTTGCTGTCACACATATCGCAATTATCCGAATGTTGATGGTTTATCACAACGGATTGTATCTGGATGACTACAGGAAAATAGAAGCGCCAAACGGCGCAGTTTTTGTTATCAACAGTAACAAACCCTCAAAAAAAATGATACGAGTCTTCTAAAAAATCCACTCCAATTGAAATGATATTTTTATTTGAAGGTTTATATCTTTTGTTCAATAAATCATCTTTCTTTATACCTTTCACCTGCGGTCATAATCCATAGGAGATATATTTATTAAAATCCCCTCCAGGTAGCTATTTGATCAAAAAACTTAAAAGCTCAAGAATTTCTTCTTAAGTTATCGAAAAAGGAGTTGAATTATGTCTACAGCAAGGATACTGGTCGTTGAGGATGAAGGCATTGTAGCTCAAAGCATACAAAACATGTTGAATAATTTGGGATATGATGTGTGCGGAATTGCTCTTACTGGGAAAGCAGCTGTCCGGAAAGCCGGGGAAACACAGCCTGATTTGGTGCTAATGGATATCAAGCTGAAGGGAGATATGGACGGTGTGGATGCTGCGGAACAAATCCTTGAGTTATTCGACCTTCCTGTGGTTTTTCTGACTGCCTATGTTGATGAGGCAACCCTCCGACGAGCCAAGATCACGCAACCTTTTGGATATTTGCTCAAACCTTTCGAAGAGCAGGATTTACATTCGACTATCGAGATTGCATTGTACAAAAGCAAAATGGACAGAAAACTGAAAGAGAGAGAACATTGGTTCTCAACAGTACTCCAGAGCATCGGCGATGGAGTGATTGTGACAGATAAAGGGGGGAAAGTGACATTCATGAATCCTGTAGCCGAGGAGTTGAGTGGCAAGAAGTTGGAAAAGGTGTCAGGAAAATCCATGAAGGGTAATTTCAATATAACAAATGAAGAAACTGTTCTTTCCAAATTATATAATGGGAGAAAACCGATTGATAAAAGTAATCTCCATCGCATTAACCAATCCGTACTGAGCAAGGAAAATCGAAAGATTCCCATTGATTGTAACAATGCTCCAATATTGGATGATAAAGGCAGTATGCTGGGCAATGTATTGGTCTTCCGTGACATAACTGAAAGGGTGGACGCTCAGGAAGAGCTTCGGCAGAGTTTCATAAAAACACAGCGTGTATTGGAAGAGACAATCCATGCTATCTCTAGAATAGTGGAGACGCGAGATCCTTACACAGCAGGTCACCAGCAGCGTGTGGCAAATCTTGCATGTGCAATCGCCACAGAAATGGGTCTTCCTGACGATCAGATCGATGGCATTCGCTTTGCTGGTGCCATTCATGATATTGGCAAATTGTTCGTCCCTGCAGAGATTCTCTCTAAGCCAACAAAATTAAACGATGCAGAAATGGTCCTGGTAAAAAGCCATCCCAAGGTTGGATATGAAATATTGAAAGGGATTGAGTTCCCCTGGCCTGTAGCTGAAATCATACTCCAGCATCACGAGAGAATGCTGGGAGATGGCTACCCAAATGGATTAAAAGGGCCAGAGATTCTCTTGGGGGCCAGAATTTTAGCAGTCGCGGATGTCGTAGAGGCCATGTCTTCCCATCGGCCTTATCGTCCTGCTCTAGGAATTAATAAAGCCTTGGAAGAGATTTCCGTTTATAGATCATATTCTTACGATCCAGATGTGGTGGATGCGTGTTTGAGGATATTTGAGAAGAAGTATGATTGGATCTCTAAAGAGATGGGAAAGCCTATTTTTGCCGAATGAAGAAAATGCTCCTCCATATCTGACCTCTCGAGTGTTTCAAACCAATCATAGAGATCATTAATGAAAGTCGATCCTTCGATCAGAGCTCATACCCGTTAGGTGAAATTCAAAATATTTATAAACCAATCCAATCATCAAAACTGGATGGGATGCAGACAATTGAGCAATCCCTCGTACAGCTTTGCAAAGAAGGAAAAATAAATTTTGAAATCGCGAAATCCTTTCTTAAGGATTATTCTAAATTTGAATTTATGCAGTTAGTGGGCAGCTAATCAGTTAACAGAAAAAGAGAGGCAACCTCGCTTTTAATCCCTTACGTTCCTCCATATATCCTACATTTATCCTCCCCATATTAAGTTCTTTCCAAATATTCATTCCAAAAATTTATCCCTCCATCCTTTTCACCTCCTTCCTTTCGCTGACCTTGAGCGGTAGTTTATCTTTAGTTTAAAGTCTTTGTCTGGTGGGGAGGAGCTTTCCCCAACTTCCTTGCAAAATCGATGAAATTCATATAATCTTTTTATGCTCTTTACCAGAGTAAAAATGACTGCTCGAATCCAAACTCAGACATCGGCATCAAATGACGGTCTTATTTGATAATTTATATTAGTGAAGGAGTTTAAGAATGTTACCTGGCGTAAAGAAATATCCACACATATTCAGCCCGATACAGATTGGGAAGGTGTGGGCCAAAAACCGCATCAAGTACGCCTCCACAGAAACAAACTACAATTACAACGATGGTTTTGTGTCCGAGAAAGAGCTGGCCTATATCGAGGCCCATGCCCGGGGAGGATCAGGGATCGTGACCACCCAGGGTGCGTATACGGATCCGCGCGGAGAAGGACAGGGATATGTCGGCATGATGGGGATCTGGGATGACAAGTTTATCCCCGGCCTGAAGAAAATGGCGGATGTCATTCACCAGGGGGATGCCCTGGCCTGTCTCCAGTTGATGCACTGCGGACGGGTGGGAGGCATAAATTTGGATTATACGGTTGGCCCGTCCGTGATCGGACAGAGGCTCCGGCGGTTCCGTCCTCCGCGGAAAATGAGCATTCCCGATGTGGAGGAGTGTATCCAGGAACACATTGACGGAGCTCGTAGAGCCGTTGAGGCCGGGTATGACATCGTCGAGATCTCCGGTATCGTGGGCTACTTGATCTCCAACTTTATATCACCCTATACGAATTGGCGGAGTGATGAGTATGGTGGAGACATTCACGGCCGGTGCGCCTTTATGAGAAAGATCGTCGAAGGAGTCCGCAAGGAAGTCGGGCCCGATATCGCCGTCGGCATTCGCCTGTGCGGGTGGGAGATGCTGGATGACCGCGGCGGTAATACTGAGGATGAGAGCATGGAATCCCTCAAGATCGCCGAAGCCGCGGGCTGTGATTACCTCAGCGTGACCGTTGGCTGGCAGGAATCTCTCGGCTCTGTGATCTCCAGGGACATTCCCATGGGCGAATGGCTCTATGTGGCAGAGCGCACGAAAAAGGCTCTCAATATCCCGATCAGCATGGCCTACCGTCTCTTTGTGCCCGAGATTCCCGAAAAAGCGATCGCTGAAGGCAAGCTGGATATCTGGGAGATGTGCCGGCCGCAGATCGCAGACCCCGCCCTTCCCAACAAGATCATGTGGGACAAACAGGAAGACATTATTCCCTGTATCGCTTGCCAGGTTTGTTTGGCGCGTCTCTTTCGGGATGCTCCTGTAACCTGCACGGTCCGGCCTTCATGCAGTCATGAAGGTGAACGCGAATGGGGGTATTATGGATTTCCCAGGGCTGAGGTCAAGAGAAAGATTATTGTTGCAGGGGCAGGAATCGCAGGACTCCAGGCCGCGCGGATCGCCGCTGAGAAGGGGCATGAAGTCACGGTCTATGAGAAGACAGAAAACATTGGCGGCCAGTGGTATTATGCCTCACGAAATCCCTGGGGAGAGGATTCGGACAAGTACTGGGATGATGAGGAGTTCATGCGATGGATCAATCACATGAAGGCCCAGTGCGATAAGTTCGGAGTCAAGTTCGTTCTCAACACACCCGTCACCAAGGAACTCCTGGAAGCGGAAAAACCGGATTCTCTCGTCATCTCCACCGGAGCTGTGCCCGAAGTCCCTGCCATTCCTGGCATGGATAAGCCGCATGTGGTGAGTATGTTTGACGTGTTTACGGGCAAAACCAAACTGGGAAAAGATGTTGTCATTTTGGGAGGCTCAGGCGCTGCGATATCGCTCGCGCTATTCGTGATCGACAAAATGGAAAAGGACGGCCTCGAGAACCCAAACATCGCCATGATCGACCCGGCCCCCCGCTTTGGTCAGGATGTGAATCCATCCTACATATGGAGGTACAGGCTGAGGCTGAAAAAGGCAAATGTTGCGCAGTTGACCTACGGACAGGTCAAAGAGATCAAGGACGAAGGCGTTGTCGCTGACTGGATGATCTATGACAGGAAAACAAAGGAGAAAACACCGTTCAAAGATCAGGCTGTCCCGGCAGACACTGTGATTTTAGCACAACTCATTCCCAACACTGAGCTGGGTTACGGAGCTTATAAAGGAGACGTGGCTATGATAGGCGACTGTGTTATCGTCCGGCGTGGCATCGATGCCATCCAGGACGGCTATCGCCTGGGAATGAGATTCTAGTCAAGGAGAGACCAATGATACACAACAGAATAGCCAGCGCAAAACCTCAAATACCGGGCACCAAGATGAGTGTTTATCCGCATTCCTGGAGCAGTCACATGGCCCTCTATCCGTGGATCGATGCCTACCGGTGCACGGGATGTGGGGCTTGTGCACGGGCCTGCCCTCCGGATATTATCGGCATGCACAAAGGAAAAGCTGTCATCATCCT
>Ga0307426_1000649_pt1 | contig 23637 bp, 25 predicted proteins | sample SalMarWE160340MG_FD_202165 | JGI IMG/M metagenome (GOLD analysis project Ga0307426, IMG submission 202165) | Salt marsh sediment microbial communities from the Plum Island Ecosystem LTER, Massachusetts, United States - WE1603-40 | ecosystem: Environmental > Aquatic > Marine > Intertidal zone >...
ATCTCCAAGATACGGCAACGCTACACGGTGGTGCTGATCGAACACGACATGTCGTTCCTGTTCGATCTGGCCGACCGGATATCGGTGATCCATTGGGGGCAGGTGATCGCCGAGGACACGCCCGAGGCGCTCAGGTCCGACAAATGGGTCGCCCGCTCGGCCCTGGGCGAGGTGGCGTGATGCTCGAAGTCGGCGCCATCGAGACCTTCTACGGCGAAACCCAGGCACTGTTCGGCATCTCGCTGTCGGTCGGCGACGGGGAGGTTGTGGCGCTTCTGGGCTCGAACGGGGCCGGCAAGACGACGACCATCCGATCCATCCTCGGTCTGTCGCCGCCGCGGGCGGGCGAGATCCGGTTCGAAGGACTGCCGATCACGAAGATGTCCACCCACAGGATCTCGCGCCTCGGGATCAGCTGGGTGCCCGACGACCGGCGGGTGTTTCCCACCCTGACGGGCAAGCGCAATCTCGCGCTCGGCACGCGACGCACTCGCTTCCGCCCCTGGACCCAGGACGAGGTCGCGGAGATCTTCCCGGCGCTCGAGCACCTGATGGAGCGCGAATGCGAGACGATGTCCGGCGGCGAATTGCAGATGGTCTCCATTTCCCGCGCGCTCCTGGGATCGCCGGGACTGATCCTGTTCGACGAGCCGAGCCAGGGGCTGGCGCCGAAGGTCGCCCAGGACGTCTGGCATACGGTCGAGCGGCTGAAGGGGGAGGGGATCGCCTGCCTGATCGTCGAGCAGAATGCGCTGGCGGCCCTCGACGTCGCCGACCGCACCTATGTGCTCGATCGCGGCCGCATCGTCCATGAGGGCGCGGCGCGGGAGCTGCTCGGTGACGCGCCGCTCAGGCGGCGTCTGATCGGGATCTAGGCCGATGACCGACATGCTCGACGTGCGCCATCTCGAGAAGATCTACACGGCCGGCCTTGTCGACCGGACGCCGACCTTTCGGCTGACGGCGAATTTCACCCTCCCCGAGCCGGGGATCGTGGGCATGATGGGCCCGAACGGGTCGGGCAAGACGACGCTGTTCGAGCTCATCACCGGGTCGAACCGGCCCACTTCCGGCGCCGCCATCGTGTGCGGGCGCAACATCCACAAGGTTCGGGCGGACCAGCGGGACCGGCTGGCGATTCACTACCACCAGTCCTACCAGGTGCGCCGCTTCCGGTCGTTCATGCCGAACGCGCTGATGCAGCCGGCCGGTTCCGACTACCCGATGCTGCACCTTTTCGACGAGCCGCAATTCAATACCCAGGACGGCTATATCGGCTTCATGCTCGATTTCTTCCGCCGCCTCAGAGACGAGGGGCGGCTGGTCATTCTCAGCGTGCACCCGAACGAGCGCTTTCACCTCGAGATCGTCGAGGAGATCTGCGAGAGCTTCATTTTCGTGGAGAACGGCACGGTCACGCCGGTGCCGGATTACGCAAGCCTGCTGGCCCATCCTCCGGTCCGTGCGTATCTGGGCGATCTGCTCGAGGAGCGCGCGGCATGAGTGCGGCGGGTGCCGGCACCGAGAGGCCGCGCGTGGCGGTCGTGGGATGCGGTTTGATCAGCCTCTACCACCTGCGCGCCTGGCAGGCGGTCGGCGCCGAAGTGGTTGCCGTGTGCGACACCGACCGGGACAAGGCCGAGGGGCGGGCGGCGGAGTTCGGTGTCCCCCGCATCTATGACGACGCGGAAAAGATGTTCGCGGAGGGCGGCTTCGAGGCGGTCGATATCGCCGCTTCGCTCGGCGCCCACGCGGCGGTCGCCCGCCTGGCGGCGGACAACGGCGTCCACATCATGTGCCAGAAGCCGCTCACGGAGACGGTCGCGGAGGCGGAGGATCTGATCGGGTATGTGGGCGAGCGCGTGCGCTTCATGGTGCACGAGAACTACCGCTTCCGGCCGCACTACATGACGGTTCGCCGGTGGATCGACGAGGGGAGGATCGGCCGGCCAAGGCACGCGACGATCGTGTGCCGCGGCTCGGGGCTGTGCCCGCGCGAGGGTGACGTCCCGTTTCTCATCGAACGCCAGCCCTATCTCACCGGCTTCCGTCGCAATCTCGTCTTCGAGTCGATGATCCACCACCTCGATGTCTTGCGCTGCATCTGCGGGGAGCTGGCGGTGGTGGCCGCGCGGCTCAATCACCTTGCCGAGGGCCTGCCGGGGGAAGACACCGCCAGCATCCTTCTGGAGGGCGCCGGCGGGCTGATCGCCACCGCTGACGGCTGCATCTGCGCCCCGGGCTATCCGCCCCTGCACGGCGACCGGCTGGAGGTTGTCGGCGCGCGCGGCACCGTTGTGATGGATTTCAACCGGGTCTTTCTCGTCGGCGCCGAGGCGGAAGCCGAGGAAGTCGATCTGCTCGGCAGATATCAGGAGTGCTTCGACACGGTGATGGCTGCCTTCGTCACCGGTCTCAGCGACGGCACCCCCTTCGAGACCGACCGGCTCGACAATCTGGAAACCTTGCGGCTGATGGAAAGCGTCTATCGGGCTGCGGGAGTAGAGGTGACCCCATGAACCTACAAAGCTCGCAATTGACGCCCGAAATCGATCCGTCGGAGATCGACAAGCTCTTCAAGGTCGCCGGGCTCAGGGTGTTCGTGCCGGGAGGATATGGCGCGATCGGCGAGGCCGTCGCCATCGCCATGGCCAGGATGGGGGCGACCGTGGCGATCGCCGGACCGCGGCTCGACAAGGCCAAGAGCCTGGCGGATCGCATCAACGCAGCCGGCGGCAAGGCGCACGGCCTGCATATCGATGCCCGCGAGGTCGACTCGATCAAGCAGACGACACAGGCGGTGGTATCAGAACTGGGCGGCATCGACGTGCTTGTCAATTGCGTGGGCACCCAGCACGAGCAGCCGCTGATGGAGGTGACCGAGGAGGTCTTCGACGACGTCTACCGCACCAACCTCAAGTCGGCGATGTTTCTCGCGCAGGCCGTCGCGGGCGATCAGATCGAGCGTGGCGAGGGCGGCCGGCAAGTCCACCTGCTCTCGGTGCGCGCGCAGCTCGCCCTGCGCGGTCGAGGCTATTCGGCCTACTGCGCGACCAAGGGCGGGATGGCGATGCTGGTCAAGCAGCACGCGATGGAGCTGGCGCCGCACAACATCACCGTCAACGGCGTGGCACCGACCTTCATCCAGTCCGAGCGCATCCGCCCGCATCTCGACCGTCCGGACTTCCGCGAGTTCATGTTCGAGCGCAATCCACTCGGCCGAATCGGCAGTCCCCTGGAGGTCGTCGGTCAGATCATTGCGTTCGCGTCGCCCGCGGGGAACTTCATGACGGGCCAGATCGTCTATGTGGACGGCGGGGTGACGGCATCGCAATGACCGCGCGCCGCTCCTTCCGCCGGCCGGACGACGAGGGACTTGATTTCGGCCTATCGGACAACGGCTTCGGCGCCGCGGCGGTGGAGCCCGGGATATTGTGACGAACAGGTGAGACGATGAGCGCCATGCAACCGAAGATTCTGATCGGCGGCGAATTCAGGACAAAGGGCAGTGCCGCGGCCATTCCGGTGGTCAATCCGTGTACCGAGGAGGTGCTCTGGGAGCAGCCGGCCTGCGGACGGGCCGAGGTGGCCGAAGCGCTTGAGCACGCGGTCGCCGCGCAGGCGAGCTGGCCGAAGGTGCATGGCTGGGAGCGTGGCCGCATTCTCAGGAACGTCGCCGCCGAGATGCGCGCGCGCGCTGACGACATCGCGCGGGCGCTGTCGCTGGAGATCGGCCGGCCCTATTCGCAGTCGGCCGGGGAGGTCGGGGCGGCGACCGAGCAATTCGAATGGTATGCCGGCGAGGCCGAGCGCCTGTTCGGCGATACGGTTCCGTCCCGCCAGGGCGGCCGGCTGCTGATCGAGCCCGAGCCCGTCGGAATCGTCGCCTCGTTTTCGGCCTGGAATTTCCCGGTCAATCTGCCGGTGCGCAAGATCGCCCCGGCGCTCGCCGCCGGTTGCGCGGTGATCGTGAGGCCCTCGGAGCAGGTGCCGATGACCTCGACATTGATCATCGAGGCCTGCGTTGCCGGTGGCGTGCCGGCCGGCGTCATACAGCTCCTGCTCGGCCACGCCCGCGACATCACCCCGCATCTGATGGCGGCCGAGGAGGTGCGCAAGATCTCGCTGACCGGTTCGACACGCGTCGGGCAGCTCCTGATGACCGAGGCGGCCAAGACGGTCAAACGCGTCTCGATGGAACTGGGCGGGCATTCGCCGGTGGTGATCTGCGCCGACGCCGACGTCGAGGCGGCCGCCACCCAGTGCGCGGGGTTCAAGTATCGCAATGCCGGCCAGGTCTGCATCGCGCCGAACCGCTTCTACGTCGAGGGCAGTGTGGCCGACCGCTTTATTTCGAAGTTCAAGTCGGAAGCTCAGGCGCTGATACTCGGCGACAGCCAGGACGAGGCTACGACGATGGGGCCGCTGACCCTCGCCTCCGGCCGCGAGAAGGTGGAGCGGCTGTCGGCGGACGCGATCGGCCGCGGCGCCGAACTTGTGACCGGCGGGCGGCGGCCCGAAGGCCGAAACACGGGGTATTTCTTCGAGCCGACGGTGCTGGCCGATGTGCCCGACGACGCCGACATCATGCACGAGGAGCCGTTCGGGCCGATCGCGCCGATCGCGCGCTTCGAGGATTTCGACGAGGCGATCGCCAGGGCGAACTCGACCCCATACGGGCTCGCCGCCTATGCCTTCACCGGCAGCCACGCGAAGGCCGAGGCGCTGTCGAAGGGCCTGAGCGCCGGAATGGTCGGGGTGAACACCTTCATGATCGCGCATGCCGAGGCGCCGTTCGGCGGCATCAATCACTCGGGCATGGGGCGGGAAGGCGGCCTCGAGGCCATCCGCGACTATCAGAATACCAAGCTCACCCACATGATGTGGGGCTAGAAGATGAGCGCGCCCAGAAATCCCTTGCGCCGGCTGTGGGCGGACGGCGGGGTGGCGATCAACGGCTGGATCGCGGCGCCCTCGATAATTACCGCGGAGGCCATGGCGGCGGCGAAATGGGATGCGCTTACCGTCGACCTGCAGCACGGCACGGCGGACTATGCGTCTCTACTTGCGATGCTGCCGGTCATCGAGCGGTCGGGCGCCGCGGCACTGGTCAGGATCCCCTGGCTCGACGAGGGGATCGTCATGCGATCGCTCGACGCCGGCGCTATGGGCGTCATCGCCCCGATGATCGAGACGCCCGAGGACGCGGCCCGTCTGGTCGCCGCCTGCAAATACCCGCCGGAGGGACGGCGCAGTTTCGGGCCCATTCGCGCCCGCTTCGCCTGGGGGAACGACTATCCGAGCTGGGCGAACGACGAAGTGGTGCCGCTCGCCATGGTGGAAACACGCGCGGGCGTCGAGGCGCTCGACGAGATCGCATCGGTGCCGGGCCTCGGCGGCATCTATATCGGGCCGTCGGACCTGTCGATTTCGCACGGGTACGCGCCGGGCTTCGACCGGCAGGAGCCGGAAATGCAGGAGGTGATCTTCTCGATCCTCGAACGATGCCAGACGGCCGGGATCCGCTGCTGCCTGCATTGCGGGAGCGTCGAGTACGCCGTCGGCATGACCGACAAGGGCTTTTCGATGCTCACCGTCGGCTCCGACGCGAGGTTCGTCGAGGCGGCGGGCAAGAAAGTGGTCGAGACCTTCAGAGCCGGCACCGGCGGCTAGGGGCGCGCGGCAACGCCCCCGATCGCGCGACCGGACCCACACTCCTGCCTCACCATTCGAGGCGCCAGGCGGTGACCCCCTGGCGGGGCAGATCGAAGGCAAAGGTGAGCACGCCGTCGGTCGGGCGGCGCTCGCCGGTTTCGACCGAGGCGAGCTTGGAGGCTTGCTCGATCTTCGCGTAGTCATCGGCTTCGATCCTCTGCGGGCAGCCCATCTGCCGCCAGACGCCGTAGGCGTTGGCGTGGGTCGCGTCCATGCGGAACTGCTCGCAGCGGACGGGGAGGTCCGGCAGTCCCTGCACGGTCAGCGTGACGGCAGCGGCGCCGTCGGCGGGCAAATCGTCGTCGTGATAGTTCCAGACCAGAGCCGTTACGCCCTTTTCGTCCCGTGTGGCGCAGGCGTTGATGTCGGGGGCCTCCCGCACGCCGGTGTCGAGGATGTCGTCGAGGGCAAGCGCGTGCGAGCTTCGGGTCTCGACCCACTCGCCACCGAGCTTGCCGAGCAGGCGAAAGGTGTTGAGCACCGCCTTGTCGATGCCGTTCGTCGCCAGGGAACGGAAGCCGTCGAAGAAGGGTTGGTCCTCGAACACGAAGGCCCAGGTGACCGCCCCCTCGATAAGGATGCCGACGCGGCGCGCCAACTCGTAGGTGCGCATCATCGTCTCGACCACATAGGCGCCGTAAAGCGGCCCGTTGCGGTAGGCGTTGTGCGGGTAGACGCGCGCCGAGCAGGCCGCGCAGCCCTCCGGGTCGGACTCCCCGATGATGACCGGCAGGCCGGCGAGCGAGGGAAACTCCCGCACCACCGCGAGGCCGGTTTCGATGTCGCGAAGCTGCTTGCGCAGTCCCATCCGCACATGGCCGTCTTCGACGCTCGGTTGGCCTTTGGCGTGAAAGGCGATGAAGTCGAGGGGCGAACCGGCGTCGACGACGTGCCGCAGGAACTCGCTGAGGAAGGTCCGCGCGGCGTCGTTTTCAAACGGCCCGCAGGTGTGCGGCCCGCCGATCCGGGCTTCCGGCAGCACGGTCTTGATGGCGCGGGCGGCGGCGTCATAGGTGGCGCAGAATTCTCCGATCGTGCCGGTCCAGTAGAGCCCATCCGGCTCGTTCCAGATCTCCCACGGCCAGGACGCCACTGCTTGGCGCCCATAGCGTTCGACGAGATGGGCGGCCCAAGCCTCGATCAGGTCGCTCCACCTGCCCAGGTCGTTCGGCGGCGACGCCCAGCCGGCGGTGATCGTCGAATGGGGGTCCTCGAGCGACCAGCTGTGGCGATAGGGGCCGGCGTCGTCGGAGAGGGCCTGGGGCGTGAAGCCGACCTCGATGAAGGGCCTGACGCCCGCCTCCACGTAGGTGTCGAAAATCCGATCCAGGATCGTCCAGTTGTAGATCGGATTGCCGGCCGCATCCTCGGTGTAGGCGTTGGTGGAGCCCCATTTCAACGAGGGGGCGCCGTCACCGGTGGTCAGGAGATTGTGGGTCCGGATGTGGGGCGCGGTGGCGCTCAGTCCGGCGAGCTCGCGCAGCAGCTTTTTGCCGTCCGAGCCGTAGGTGTAGTTCGGCTCGTCGTGGCCGAACCAGTTCCACAGCGGGTGACAGGGGCCGCGCCCGCGATCGGCGCGGACTTCGATGCTGACTTCCCGGTGATTGGAGATGGCGGCGGCGGTGCCCACGATCTAGGCGTCCACCGCCTCTTTCGAGGTGGGTCCGGGCCAGGCAAATCCGCGGATCGAGGCCGGCTTCATTTCGATGGAAAAGCCCGGGCGCTGCGGTGGCATGTAGGCGGCGTCGCGGATCACGCACGGTTCGAGGAAGTGCTCGTGCAGATGGTCGACATACTCGACGACCCGGTCGTCCTTGCGGCCGGAGACGACGAGATAGTCGATCATGGCGAGGTGCTGGACATACTCGCACAATCCCACCCCGCCGGCGTGCGGCCAGACCGGCAGGCCGTGCTTGGCAGCCATCAGCAGGACCGACAGGACCTCGTTCAGTCCGCCGATCCGGCAGGCGTCGATCTGCACGATGTCGACCGCTTCACGGGTGATGAACTGCTTGAAAACGATGCGGTTCTGGCACATTTCGCCGGTCGCCACCTTGACCGGCGCCACCGCGGCGCGGATCGCGCGGTGCCCCTCGACGTCGTCGGGGCTGGTCGGCTCCTCGATGAAGAACGGGTCAAAGCGCTTGAGTGCGTTGACCCACTCGATTGCCTGGGCGACCTCCCAGACCTGGTTGGCGTCGAGCAGCAATGTCACGTCCGGCCCGACGATGCCGCGCACCAGCTCCAGTCGGCGAACGTCCTCCTCCAGGTTGCGGCCGACCTTCATCTTGATGTGGGTGAAGCCGGCCGCGACCGCCTCCTCGGCCAGACGGCGGATTTTGTCGTCCGCGTAGCCGAGCCAGCCCGCCGAGGTGGTGTAGCAGGGATAGCCTTCGGCACGCAGCCGGGCAGTCCGCTCGGCCTTGCCCGGCTCCGCCCTGCGGAAAATCTCCAGGGCCTCGGACGGGGTGATGGCGTCGGTGAGGTAGCGGAAGTCGATGATCGAGACGAGTTCATCGGGGCTCATGTCGGCGACGAACTGCCAGAGGGGCTTGCCGGCCTGCTTCGCCATGAGGTCCCAGACGGCGTTGACGACGGCGCCGGTGGCCAGGTGCATGACGCCCTTGTCGGGGCCGATCCAGCGCAGCTGACTGTCGGAGGTGACGTGGCGCCAGAAGCGGCCCGGATCGGCGGCGATCCAATCGAGCTCGAGGCCCGTGACCCTGGGTGCCAGCGCCCGGATGGCGGCGCACACGATGTCGTTGCCCCGCCCGATGGTGAAGGTCAGCCCGTGCCCGGCGTGGGCGCTGTCCGTATCGAGCACCACGTAGGCGGCCGAGTATTCGGGATCCGGGTTCATCGCGTCCGAACCGTCGAGTGCCTGCGAAGTGGGAAAGCGCAGGTCGTGAACCGAGAAGCCGGTGATGACGCTCATTTCGTGCAAGCCCTGATCGGAACGGTGCCGGCGCAAGCCATTCAGCCGTCGTCGATAATCCGGATATGACCGAATGTGAAGGACGCAGTAGACAGCCAAAGCGTTCGCCCGGCAAGCGTCACGCGGTGCCGCAGGTCGCCGGTTGGCTGCCGGCGGCGCCCGGTCATCCGGTCAGCGCCTCGGGCGCCGGCGGTGGATGCGCCGGCTCGGCGCTGGACAAGTCCGGTCCTGACCGTCAATTAGCGTCAGGCGGCCCGGCCCGCGCCGGGTAGCGGCCGCGACGAAGGAAGCTCGAGATGAAGATCGTTGTGCCGATTAAGCGCGTGATCGACTTCAACGTCCGGGTTCGCGTCAAGGCGGACGGTTCGGGGGTCGAGACCGAGAACGTGAAGATGTCGATGAACCCTTTCGACGAGAACGCGCTCGAGGCGGCGCTGCAGTTGAAGGAGGCGGGCCGGGCCGAGGAGGTCGTGGGCGTCTCGGTCGGCCCGGCGAAAGCCGAGGAGACGCTGAGGGTGGCGCTGGCGATGGGCGCCGACCGGGCGATCCTGGTTGAGGCCGATGGTCCGGTGGAACCGCTGGCCGTCGCCGCGATCCTCGCCGCCGTGGCCAGGCAAGAGGGCGCGGGGCTGGTGATCGCCGGCAAGCAGGCGATCGACGACGACGCCAGCCAGACCGGGCAGATGCTCGCCGGCCTTCTCGGCTGGGCGCAGGCGACCGCCGCGTCCCGGATCGAGATGGGGGAGGGCTCGGCCCGGGTGGTGCGCGAGGTCGATGGAGGTCTGCAGACGATCGAGGTCGTGCTGCCGGCGGTGATCACCGCCGATTTGCGCCTGAACGAGCCACGCTACGCCTCGCTGCCGAACGTCATGAAGGCGCGATCGAAACCGCTCGAGAAGAAGGTGCCGGACGATTTCGGGGTCGATAGCACGCCGCGGCTCACCGTCGAGTCCACCGAGGCCCCGGCCGCCCGCAAGGCGGGGGTGAGGCTCGATTCGGTGGCCGAGCTGGTCGACAGGCTGCGCTCCGAAGCCGGCGTGATCTGAGAGGGCGCCGGAGATGTCCGTACTCCTCATCGCCGAGCATGATAATTCGAGCCTTTCCGGGCAAACGGCCAAGGCGTTGAGCGCCGCCGCGCGGATCGGCGGACCCGTCGATGTGCTGGTTGCGGGCCTCGGAGCGAAGGCGGCGGCGGAAGCGGCGGCGCGGCTTGGAGGGGTCGGCAAGGTGTTGCTTGCCGAAAGCGAGGCGCTGGCGCATGGGCTCGCCGAACCGCTGGCCGCGCAAATCCTGGCGCTGGCGCCGGGCTATGAGGCGCTCGTGGCGCCGGCGACGGCCAATGGCAAGGCGGTGATGCCGCGGGTGGCGGCGCTGCTCGACGTGATGCAGATATCCGAGATCGTCGAGGTTCTGGCCCCGGACCGGTTCAAACGCCCCGTCTATGCCGGCAATGCCATCCAGACGGTGCGCAGCAACGAGGCGACCAGGGTCGTCACCGTGCGCACCGCCGCGTTCGAGGCGGCACCGGAGGGCGGCGAGGCGCCGATCGAAACCGTCGCGGCAGTGCCCGATCCGGGGCTGTCGAAATTCATCGGGATGGCGCCCTCGCCGGGCGGCCGCCCGGAGCTTACGGCGGCGCGCGTGGTCGTTTCCGGCGGCCGCGCGATGGGCTCGGCGGAAGCATTCGAGAAAGTGCTGATGCCGGTTGCGGACAAGCTCGGGGCCGCCGTGGGGGCATCGCGGGCAGCCGTCGACGCCGGGTTCGCGCCCAACGACTGGCAGGTCGGGCAGACCGGCAAGGTCGTCGCTCCCGAGCTCTACATCGCCTGTGGGATTTCCGGGGCCATCCAGCATCTGGCCGGCATCAAGGACGCCAGGGTGATCGTCGCCGTCAATTCCGATGCGGAGGCCCCGATCTTCGAGGTCGCCGACTACTACCTGGTGGCCGACCTCTTCGAGGCGCTGCCCGAACTGGCGCGGGCACTGTGAGGGCGGGCACACGGTCACAGTGCAGGGAACGCCCTTACCGGCGACAGGCGAACGCGCTAGCCTCCCGGCCCGTGGGCACTCACGACATCCTTCTCTACGACTATCCGACCTCGATCTGCTCGCAGATGGCGCGGCTGGCGCTTGTCGAGAAGGGCGTCCCTTTCAGGCGCCGGACGGTCGACATCATGGACGCGGCCGAGCAGTTCGAGCCCTGGTACACTTCGCTCAACCCCAAGGCGGTCGTGCCGACGCTTTCGATCGACGGCGAGATCGTCACCGACACGATCAACATCGTGCATCGCGTCGACCGTCAGTTCGACGGGCCGGCCCTGACCCCGGCCGAACCGAGACAGGCGGAGGCGATGGACAAGATGATGGCCGACATCATGGGGCTGCATTACGGGGTGCTGCTCTATTCGCGGCGGCTCGAGCCCGACGGCACGTCGCCAACGGTCGTCGAGCGCGGCCTCTACCTCAAGGCGCAGCGCCAACGCCATCCCGAGCGGGCCGAGACGCTCGATCGTCGCATCGCGGGCAACGAGCGGCTGCAGACCATTCTCGCCGACCCGGACGAGACCGACAGGCATGTGGGCGAGGCGCGGGCGCTGGTCGGGCGTATCGAGCAGGCCCTCGAGGGCTCGGAATTCGTTGTCGGGGACGCCTATTCGCTGGCCGACACGTTCGCGACCCCGGCACTGGCGCGCTTTCGCCTGCACGGGTTTGCCGACTGGTGGGCGAAAGGGGAAAGCCCGAATGTCGCCGCCTACTACGCGCGGATGCAGGCGCGGCCGAGCTGGCGGCTCGCCGAAGTCACCGACAGCGGCAGCGAGCGGACGCTCTAGGCCGCGCCCAGCGCGGCCGCGCCCCGTCGCGCCCGGCTCAGCGTTCGAGCATGAACGAGATCTTGGCGTTGATGCGGTAGCTCGAAATCTTGCCGTCGGCGACGGTGGCTTCCATATTCTCGATATAGATCGAGCGGATTCCGCGCACGGTTTCGCCGGCCTGGTCGACGGCGTTCTGTGCCGCATCCTCCCAGCTCTCGTTCGAATCGGCGAGGACCTCGATCACTTTCAGCATGGCCATTTGAAAAGCGCTCCCTTTGCGATGACGGTTGGAGCGGCGAACCGGCCGCCGCAGTGGCGCATCCTACACGATTGCGCGGCCGGCGTTGATGGGCTGAGTGTCGCCGTCACAATGGCGGCGGAGCGCTTGTTGGGTTGGCGCCCCAGGCTCTAGGATCGTCGGCGATCGTGGAGACATGCCGATGCGCGCGATGGTGCTCAGAAAGCCCGGGGAACCGCTGGTGGCCGACGAGATACCGGTCCCCGAACCCGGCCCCGGGCAGGTGCTGATCGGGATCGCCGCCTGCGGGGTGTGCCGGACGGACCTGCACGTGATCGACGGCGATTTGCCCGACCCCAAGCTGCCGCTGGTGCTGGGCCACGAGATCGTCGGCCGTGTTGCCGGGCTTGGCGAAGGCGTGAGCGGTTTCCATCTCGGCGACCGGGTGGGCGTGCCGTGGCTCGGCCACAGTTGCGGGGTGTGCCCCTACTGCCGCTCGGGCGCCGAGAATCTCTGCGATGCGCCGGGCTTCACCGGCTACTCGATCGACGGTGGATACGCCGAATTCTGCGTTGCCGACGCGGCCTATGTGTTCGCGCTGCCCGAGGATCTTGCCGACAGCCCGGGGGACGCGGCGCTGGCGCCCCTGATGTGTGCGGGGCTGATCGGGCACCGCACGCTCAGCCGGGCCGGGCAGGGACAGAAGATCGGCATCTACGGGTTCGGGGCGGCGGCGCACCTGGTGGCGCAGGTGGCGCGCTGGCAGGGAAGGCAGGTGTTCGCCTTCACCCGGCCGGGCGACACCGCGGCGCAGGAATTCGCCCGCGAGCTCGGCGCGGAATGGGCCGGCGGCTCGAACGAAAAGCCCCCCGAGGAGCTCGACGCGGCGCTCATCTTCGCGCCGATCGGGGCCCTGATCCCGGTGGCGCTCAAGGCGGTGCGCAAGGGCGGCCGGGTGGTCAGCGGGGGCATCCACATGTCGGACATCCCCTCGTTCCCCTACCGGCTGTTGTGGGAGGAGCGGGAACTCACCTCGGTCGCCAACCTCACCCGGAAAGACGGCGATGAGTTCCTGGCCCTGGCGCCCAAGGCGCGCCTGAAGACGCGGGTGACGGAATTCGCCCTCGAAGACGCCAATGAGGCGCTCGAAGCGATGCGGTCGGGCACACTGACAGGCGCGGCGGTGCTGGTGCCCTAGGGGGGCAGAGACCGCCCGTCAGGCCTTCTCCGGCTGATCGACGTAGCGCATTTCGCCAATGGGCCTGACGGTCGAGGCGTGTGGGCCCTTCTCGCTGTCGCCGGAGGCGACGACCAGTTCGACCGGGTCGTCGACCGACAGCGCTTCGAAGTCGCCGTCGACCACCGCGTGGCTGTGAAAGTAGATGAGGCGGCCGTCGGTGGTGGCGATCTCGCCGAATTCCTCTTCCCGGTGGAGTTCGGCGATGCGGCCCTGCAGCGGATGCTCTCGGCCGCGCGGCGGCCGGTCGGTGCGCTTGCCTTTGAGCTTGAGAAGGCGCTTCTCCATGGCATCGAATGCGTCGCGGATGGCGACATAGATGTCCTCATGGGCACCTTCGTGACCGGGGTGGCGGCCGATCGCCAGCTTCTCCTGGGGCGTGGTCAGCTCGATGTCGATCTCATAGTGCTTGCCCTTGCGGTGCCGCCGGTGCGGTCCGCGCACATGCACGCGGCACCCGATCAGCCGCCCATGCCGCTCCTCGAGCCGGTCGATGCGTTCGCGGATGCGCGATTCCACCGCCTCGGATCGGTCCACGTCCTGAAAGAAGATTTCGACCGGCCGTTCCATATTTCGGTCCCGTGGCTTTTTTTGCCCGGGGGTGTGTACGCGAAGCGAGCCGCCTTGGCCAGCGGCCGAGCCCAAGGGGTGTCGATCTTGCGCGGTCAGCTCGCCGACTTCGCCTGCGCCCGCATCTGGTGCAGGATCGGTTCGGTGTAGCCGGAGGGCTGCGCGGCGCCCTCCAGCGCCAGACGGAGCGCCGCCTGGAAGGCGAACGAGCCGTCCGGGTCCGGGCCCATCGGCCGATAGGCAGGATCGGCTTCGTTCTGGCGGTCGACGACTTCTGCCATGCGCTTGAAGGTTTCGACGATTTGGGCTTCGGTCACGACGGAATGGGCCAGCCAGTTGGCGATGTGCTGGGAGGAGATGCGGCAGGTCGCCCGGTCCTCCATCAGCGCGACGTCGTTGATGTCGGGGACCTTCGAGCAGCCGATCCCCTGGTCGACCCAGCGCACCACGTAGCCGAGGATCGATTGCGCGTTGTTGTCGAGCTCGCGGGCGATGTCGGCCTCGCCGAGCGTCTTGGGGTCGAGCGCCGGCATCGAGAAGAGGGCGGCAAGCGAGGGCGTGGCCTCGTTGTGGCGGCGCCTCTGGGCCTCGAAGACGTCGGTTTGGTGGTAGTGCAGCGCATGCAGCGTCGCGGCGGTGGGCGAGGGGACCCAGGCGCAGTTGGCGCCCTGCTCGGGATGGACGCCCTTGGTCCCGACCATCTCGGCCATCCGGTCGGGCATCGTCCACATGCCCTTGCCGATCTGGGCTTTGCCCGCGAACCCGCAGCTCAGGCCGATCATGACGTTGCGGTCCTCGTAGGCGGCCATCCAGTCCTGCCCCTTGAGCTCGGGCTTGCGACAAACGGGGCCGGCGGCCATGGCGGTGTGGATCTCGTCGCCGGTGCGATCGAGAAAGCCGGTGTTGATGAAGAACACCCGGTGCCGGGCGGCGTGGATGCAGGCCTTGAGATTGGCGGAGGTGCGCCGCTCCTCGTCCATGATGCCGATCTTGACGGTGTGCCGGGGCAGCCCGAGCATGTTCTCGACGGCGCCGAAGACGTCACAGGCGAGCTCGACTTCTTCATGCCCGTGCATCTTCGGTTTGACGATATAGATCGCCCCGGTCGCCGAATTGGCGCCGGTCAGCCGGTCGTGCATGGCGCAGGCGATGGTGACGGCGGCGTCCAGAAGCCCTTCGCCGATGGGGGCGCCCTCGGGGTCGAGGACCGCGTCGGTGGTCATCAGGTGCCCGACATTGCGCACCAGCTGCAGCGCCCGACCCTTGAGGGTGAACTCGACCCCGTCCGGGGAGGTGTAGTAGCGGTCCGGCGCCAGCCGCCGGATGACCCGCTCACCGCCCTTCTGGAAGCTCGCCTCGAGCTGGTCGGTCATCAGCCCCAGCCAGTTGCGGTAGACGGCGATCTTGTCGGCGGCGTCGACGGCGGCCACCGAATCCTCGCAGTCCTGGATCGTGGTGATCGCCGCCTCCACAAAGATGTCGGCGAGACCGGCCGGGTGGGTCTTGCCGATGGGGTGCTCGCGATCGACCGAGAGCTCGACATGCAGGTTGTTGTGGGTGAGCAGAATCGCGGTGCGCGGGCCGTCATGGGCATAGCCGGCGAAGGCGGCGGGGTGAACGAGGGGCGTCGTGCCGCCGGACTTGGTGCGGATATCGAGCCAGACGCCCTCGGCTGTGCGGTCGAGGACGTAGTCCGTGACACTTTTGTGTGACCCCTCGGCGAGCGGGAAGGCCTTGTCGAGGAATTCGGCGACGGCGGCGAACACCACCGCGCCGCGGGCCGGGTTGTAATCCTTGCCGGGGGCGATGCCGTCCTCGTGGGGAATGACGTCGGTGCCGTAGTAGGCGTCGTAGAGACTGCCCCAGCGCGCGTTGGCGGCGTTGAGCGCGTAGCGGGCGTTGGAGACCGGCACGACCAGTTGCGGCCCGCACTGGTTGGTGATCTCCGGGTCGAGATCGGCGGTCTCGATCTCGAAATCCTCGGGCTCGGGGGCCAGATAGCCGATTTCGCACAGATAGGTCTCGTAGGCGTCCGGGTCGGCCGCGACCGACCCATGGGCGCGGTGCCACTCGTCGATCTTGGCCTGCAGGTCGTTTCGCTTGAGCAACAGGGCGCGGTTGCGCGGGCCGAACTCGGCGACCAGCCGCGCCAGCCCGGCCCAGAAGCTCTCGGCGGTTACCGGAAGACCCGGCAGCGCCTCATTCTCGATGAAATCAATGAGCTCGCCGTCGACCTGGAGCCCGGCGCGTTCGTGATAGCCGGCCATGAGTTTCCGTTTCCCCGCTTGCCCTTCCGGTTGGCCCGGAAGCCGTCGCGCGAGACGTTATGCGATGACCGGAAATGTGCCAAGCGGCCCGGCGCCGCGCTGCCTCAAATGCCGCCGTACCACTCGTAGCCGCGGTCTTCCCAGTAGCCGCCATGGCCGCCGTGAAAGCCGGTGAAATCGTCGACGACTTCTATGGTGTGGATGTATTTGGCCATCTTGTAGCCGAGCTGGCGCTCGATGCGGACCCTGAGCGGGGCGCCGTTGGCGACGGGCAGGGGTTCGTCGTTGACCGAGTGCGCCAGGATGGTCTGAGGATGCCGGGCGTCGATGAGATCGCAGCTCTCGTAGTAGGGGCTGTTGGCGCTGCCCAGGGTGTCGTAGCAGTGGAAGACCAGGTACCTGGCGGCGGGTTTCAGGCGCGCCTCGTCGAGGACCAGGCGCAGCGGCACCCCGGTCCATTTGGCAATGCAGCTCCAGCCCTCCACGCAATCGTGGCGGGTGATCTGGGTGCGCGAGGGCATGTTGTACAGTTGCGCCAGGGAAAGCGACTGCGGGTTTTCGACAAGCCCGGTGACCTGCAGGCGGTAGGCGGCGAAGCCGGCGTTGCGCAACGCCACATATTCACTGGACGTCGGATTGCGCGAGCCGTTGGCGCGCTGGCCCTGGCGGACTTCGGCCTCGCTGAATTCCGGCGCAAGGGCGTCGCGGCCGAGGATGAGGCGCTGGATTTGATAGGTGAGCTGGTTGGCGCCCTCGAGGAAGTCGCGCGCCGCATGGTCGCGGTCGGTGAGAAAATCGAACTGGTCGCAGCCGGCCAGGGTCAGCGAGGAGGCCGCAATCCCGGCACCCCGCAACAGGTGCCGGCGGGTGAGCTTGAGTTCACTCATTGTCTGCGCCTCCTTCGGCCGGGCCGGCCGGCTTCGATTCGGGGTCGGCGCGATACCAGCCCGTGATGATTGAGCGCAGCTCGTTGATCGGGCCGGCGGCCACGATCATGAGGATGTGGACGATGAAAAAGAGGACCAGGAGCACCATGGTCAGGAAGTGGATGGTGCGGGCGGTCTGGCGGCCCCCGAAGACGTCGAGCAGCCACGGCGCGGCGGCGTCCATGCCCGGCGACATGGCGAGACCGGTTGCGATCATTACCGGGAGCAGGATGATCAGGACCGCCGCGTAGGAGAAGCGCTGCAGGACGTTGTATTCGCGCTTGTGCTCGAACTTCAATCTGAGGTGCTTGGAGACGTCGTCGCCGAAGTTGATGAAGTCGCGCCCCTTGGGGACGATATCGCGCCACAGGTGACGGTTGGAGATGCTGGCCGCGAGCCACACGAGAAGTGTCGCCACCAGTACCCACGCGAAGGCCAGATGCACGACCCGACCCGTCGACAGGTCACGAACCGAGGGGATCGTCAGCCAGGAGGGAAAGCCGCGGGCGGTGAGGCGCCCGTGTTGATCGGAGAGCCCGAACACTCCGGTGGTGTTGTATTGGCGGCCGAATACGGTCGTGATGCCGGCGCGCTCGCCGTCGAGCATCCCGGCCTGCATGGTCAGGATGGCGTTGGAGTATTCGAAGCCGGATTCCTGGCCGACATAGAGGGCCGGATGGGCGTTGAAGATCTGCAGGCCTGAAAGCAGCAGGAAGAACAGGCACACCACCCACACCCAGTGCGTGATGCGGGTCCAGATCGACTGACGGTAGACGAGTTCGCCCCGTTTCCCGGGGGCGGAAGGTTCGGGGGCGGATGGGTCAGTGGCGGCCTGGTTCGCCAATGCAACCTCCAGCTGCAATCGCGGATGTCTCAAATCGGCAGGCGCGACCCTAGCATCAATCGCCAACCCCGCCAGTGTCCGGATCTTCAAAGTTGGTAACGGGCGCCGGAGCGGCAGGTGATCCGGTTCCGCCGGTGACGGGGATGGGCTAGGGTGGCCGGCGCTCACCGGTCGAAATTCTTACACGGGAGACGGCCCTTTGCGGAACCTGATCATCGTCGGCGCCGTGTGCGCGGCGCTCGGGTTCGTGGCCGGGGCCGCCTTCTGGTATCTGGCCTCGCCCCTGTGGACAAATGTCGAGGTCAACGAAACCCTGAGCCGCTCGGGGCAAGCCGCCGAACTCGCACGCGGGGCGTTTGCCGGCGTCGACGCGGTCCATCGAGGGTCGGGGAGCGCCAGCGTCTATCGCGGGGCGGGCGGCGAACTGACGCTGCGGTTGACCGATTTCTCGGTGACCAACGGGCCCGATCTCAAGGTCTGGCTGGTCAAGGGGGGAACCGAAGGCGGCGTCGGGGATCCGAATGAGCGCGGCTATCTGGCCCTGGGGCCGCTCAAGGGCAATCTCGGCGACCAGAATTACGACATTCCGGCCGGAACGCAGATCTCCGACTACGGCGCGGTGCTGATCTGGTGCGAACAATTCTCGGTCCTGTTCGCGGCGGCCGAGTTGGCGCAATCCAGCCCCTAGTTCGCTGGGCGCAAGGCACGCGCTGGCGCGCCCGGGCGAGGAGCCTCCGGTCTTGATCGCGGTGCCCTGGCGTGACTATCTGGGAGAGGACGATAGCGAGCGTCATGACGATGTCTTGGAACGCCGGGACGCCCAGTGAGTGATGTTTTTGTATTTCGCCTACGGCTCGAACATGCTGACCGAACGGCTCGCCGCGCGCTGCCCCAGCGCCCGGGTGGTCGGGCCGGCCCGCGCCGAGGGCCATCGGCTGAGTTTCGACAAAACCGGCCACGGCCCCTCCGGCAAGGCGACGTTGTTGCCGGCGTCGGGCGATGTGGTGCCCGGGGTGCTGTTCGAGGTCGCCATCGCCGAACGCGGGCAACTGGATGAGGCCGAAGGGCCCGGCTACGCGCGCATCGAGGCATTCGCGGTCATCGACGGGCGCGGCGAGGAGCGGGTCGCGATGACCTATCTGGCGCACCCGCACTATCTCGACAGGGGTCTCAAACCGGTCGACTGGTACAAGGCGCTGGTTGTCGCCGGGGCCACCCAGCACGGGCTGGATTTCGCACATCGCGAGGCCATCCGAACGATCGAGGCGATCCCGGACCCCGAACCCGATCACCCCCGCCGTCGGGCCGCGATCGCGGCGCTGCGGGCGGCGGGTTTCATGCATCTGGTCACCGAAACCGCCTAGAGGGAGGCGACATGCTCAAATCCATACCCGGCGTCATCCATCCGGAGCTGCTGCACATTCTGGCGTCGATGGGCCACGGCGACGAAATCGTCATCGCGGACGCGAACTTTCCCGCCGCTTCGGTCGCCAAACGCCTGGTCAGGACCGCCGGCATTTCCGCCACCGAACTGAGCGAAGCGGTGCTGGAGCTGTTCCCGCTCGACGAATATGTCGACGCGCCACTGGGGCTGATGGCGACGGCCCGGCCCGAGGACGCCGGCGCCCCGGCGCTCAAGGATCTCGCCGCCATGCTGGCGCGGGCGGCGCCGGGGGTGAGCGTTGCCTCGATCGAGCGGTTCGAATTCTACGAGCGGGCCCGCAATGCCTTCGCCGTCGTCGCGACCTCCGATGCGCGCCCTTACGCCAACGTCATCCTGACCATGGGGGTCATTCCGGGCAGCGCCGACGGCCGGTGAGGGAAGGCGGGGCGCTTGAGCCCGCCCATCGGGGCACGGGGCCATGCAGAACGATCTCAAACGGGTCCGGGTGCGGGTGAGCGGCCGGGTGCAGGGGGTCTATTTTCGCGCCTGGGCGCGGGAAGAAGCCGACCGGCTCGGCGTCAGGGGCTGGGTGCGCAACGAGGCCGACGGCTCGGTGACGGCGCTTGTCGTGGGCCCGGAAGCGGCCGTGGACGCGATGGTCAACGCCCTGCGCCAAGGTCCGCCATCGGCGGCGGTCGACGAGGTTGTCATCGAGCCCGCCGAGCCCGGACCCGATCCCGGGCGTTTCGAGGTCAGGCACTGACGGCGATCGCTGCGACCGCCCCGCCTGCGCGCTCGCAGGCTTGCCGAGCCGAAGCGAACGGCAGCAGGGTCCGCCTTCGCTCACGTCGTTCGAAAGGACTGGCTTGCCGAGCCGGTTCTTGCCATTCGAGCCCCGGATCGGGTCCGGGGCAGGCTCCGCTCTCATGGCCTCCTGCGCCTTCGATCGATCCACCGGATCGATCGATTGACCTTCGATCAACCGGCTTGGAGTGGTGGAGCCGAGGGGAATCGAACCCCTGACCTCGTCATTGCGAACGACGCGCTCTCCCAACTGAGCTACGGCCCCATTTCGCGCTCCGCTCTCTAGCGCACCCGGTCGGGCCCCGCAACGGCACAGATCGACCGGCGCGAGGCGGCGACAGGGGAGGGGCCAGGCGGCACCGACAGGCGCCCCTTCGCGGGTGGGTCGTTGACCCGACGGCCATTCCAACCGCATCATAGTGCCATTCCATTTGGAATTTCGGGTTTGCGGTCGCCCGGTATCTTGGGTATCGCTGAAGGGCCGCGAGCGCCCCGACAAGAAGGCGGGCGGCCAGGCTCGTTCCGATTCTCGGAACAAGCTCAACAAGAAGGGGAGGATTTCATGAACGTCAGAGAATTTGTGCGGCCTGCCGGCATGGCGGCCGCAGGTATTCTTGCGTTTGGCGTGACGGTTTCGTCGGCGCTCGCGCAGGTCGAAGTCAACTGGATGTATGTCGAGAACAACCCGGACACGATCGCGCAGTGGGAGGCGCTCGCGACGGCATTCGAGGCCGCGCATCCGGGCGTGACAATCAACATGCAGTTCCTGGAGAACGAGGCCTTCAAGGCCAAGCTGCCTTCGCTTCTTCAGTCCGACGATGCCCCGGACATCTTCTACTCCTGGGGCGGCGGCGTGCTGGACGTGCAGCGTAAGTCCGGCGCCTTGCGCCCGGTGACCGCGGATCTCGACGCCAACGGCGGCGAGTGGCGGCAGACGTTTTCCGCCGGTGCGCTCAGCGCCCTGGCATTCGACGGCGATGTGTGGGCGGTGCCCTTCAAGGTCCGCGCGACGGCCTTCTTCTACAACAAGGCGCAGTTCGCCGAGGCCGGGGTCGACGCCGACGCCATCAACACCTGGGGCGACTTTCTGGGCGCCATCCAGAAGCTCAAGGACGCCGGTCTGACGCCGCTGACCTGTGGCGGTGCCGACAAGTGGCCGTTGCACTTCTACTACTCCTATCTGCTGCTCAGGATCGGTGGCGAGCCGACATTGACCGCGGCCAAGGCCCGGGATCCCGGCGCCTTCATGACCGACCCGTTCATCCAGACCGGCCAGCACATGGTCGAGCTGGGTGCGATGGATCCGTGTCAGAACGGCTATCTCGGTTCGCATTGGCCTGAGCCGCTCGGTGACTTCGCCGATGGCCGTGCCGCGATGATCCTCGGCTTCGACAACACCCCGATCGCCCAGAAGGCCCAGGCCACCGACGAAGTCGGCCTCGCCGAAGACAATATCGGCTTTCTGGAATTCCCGATCGTGGAAGGCGGGGCGGGCAATCCGAAAGACACTTTCGGCGGATTGAACGCCTGGGCGATCACCAAGAATGCGCCCGAGGAGGCCGTCGAGTTCGTACGCTTCTTCACCCAGGTCGACAATGAACGCACGCTCGCCCAGACCACCGGCATCATCCCGCCGGTGAAGGGCGCCGAAGACGGTGTCGTCGACCCGCTGGTGCGCATGTCCGCGCAAATCCTGGCGGCATCGACCTATCACCAGAACTTCCTCGACCAGGATTTCGGCCCCAATCTGGGCCGGACGGTCAACGACGTCAGCGTCGACCTCTGGTCGGGTCAGATGAGCCCCGAGGAAGCGGCGCAGACCGTTCAGGACACCGCCGACCTCGAATAGGCCATTCCGCGAATCACCGCCGCGCCCCTTGTCGGGCGCGGCGGCTCTCGACGCGCGGGCGATCATCTGACAGGCTGCGCAAAGCGATGGGAGCGCAGAGGGATGGCCAGTCAAACCGGCGCCACAGCTGCCGTTCGGCCTGCCGCGCGCCGCGCTTTTGGGTTGACGCCGCGACAGATCGGCGAGCTGAAGTCCAAGCTGCCGGTCATCGTGCTGTTCGTGCCGCCGGCGCTGCTGGTCTTCACCATCTTCGTCATCCTGCCGATGGGAGAGGCGGCCTGGTATTCGTTCTACAACTGGAACGGATACGGTCCGCCCGAGCAGTGGATCGGGCTCAAGAACTATGAGGTTGTGTTCCGCAACAAGGTCTTTCTGACCGCCCTCACCAACAATTTTCTTATCATCGCCGTTTCGGTGCTGGTGCAGATACCGCTCGCCCTGTGGGTGGCCAATCTGCTGGCGGGCCGCCTGCGTGGTGCCGTTTTCTTCCGTCTGATCTTCTTCCTGCCCTATGTGCTGGCCGACGTCGCCGCGGGCCTGATCTGGCGCTTCGTCTACGACGGCGACTTCGGCCTGGTCTCCGCCATCCTGCAGTTCTTCGGCTTCGAGCCGATCTACATGCTTGCCGAGCGCCAGTTCGCGATGTCCGCGATCCTGGCGGTGATCGTGTGGAAGTATTTCGGCTTTCACATGATGCTGTACATCGCCGGGCTGCAGGCCATCGACCAGGAAGTGATGGAGGCCGCCGACATCGACGGCGCGACGGGCTGGCAGAAATTCTTCCGGGTCACCTTGCCGATGCTCGGTTCAACGGTGCGCCTGTCGGTCTTCTTCGCCGTCGTCGGGTCGCTGCAGCTGTTTGACCTGATCATACCGCTCACCGGCGGCGGCCCGGGCAACGCCACTCACACGCTGGTCACCTACCTCTACCAGTTCGGCGTCGTACGATTGCAGATCGGCTTCGGCAGCGCCGTCGGGGTGGTCTTGTTCTGCATCTCGGTGACCCTCGCCTTTTCCTATCGCCAGGTGTTCATGCGCCATGACTGACATCTCGGCCAAGCCCGCAGCCCGTCACCTGTCCGGTCGCCGGCTTTCGCTGGGCCATCGGATCTATGCCTATTCGTCGCTGCTGATTGTGACCGGCATTGTCATCATCCCGCTGCTGATGACGGCTCTGGGCGGCTTCAAGACCGTGGGCGAGCTGCGCACCAACGCCTTCGGGCTGCCCTACGAATGGCGCTGGTGGAATTACACCGACATCCTGATCAGCCAGCGCTACTGGCTGCAGATGTGGAACTCGGCGGTGATCGCGTTCCTGACCGTGGGGCTGACGCTCGTGTGCTCGGCCATGGCGGCCTTCGTTTTCGCCCATGTGCGGTTCCTGGGCTCGCGGCTGCTGTTGAACTACTTCCTGCTTGGCCTGATGTTCCCGGCCGCGACCGCGATCCTGCCGCTGTTCATCCGGATCCGCGACCTGGGGCTGATCGACACCTACATGGGCGTGGTGCTGCCGCAGGTGGCGTTCGGCCTGGCGGTCTCCATCCTCTTGTTCCGCAACTATTTCCGCAATCTGCCGCGCGAGCTCTTCGATGCCGCGTTCGTGGACGGCTGCTCCTACATCCGCGCGTTCTGGTACATCACCCTGCCGCTGTCCCGTCCGATCATCGCGACGGTCGGGATCATCTCCCTGGTCGGCTCCTGGAACAGCTACATCCTGCCCCTCATCCTGCTCAATTCCGAGGAAATGTATCCCTGGCCGCTCGGCATGATGGTCTATCAGGGCGAATTCGCCACCGATTGGCAGTTGGTCCTGGCCTTCATCACCCTGACGATCCTGCCCACCGTCGTCGCCTTCTTCGCCGCGCAGCGGCACATCATCGCCGGGCTGACCGCCGGGGCCGTCAAGTAGCTCGGCGCCGGGTGCGGCGCGCCATCCGGGCTGCGGCCGGACCCCAGTTGCGACAAACCGGTCGATCGAGGCGCCGCCCGCCCCACGATTGTCTCTTCAAGGTGTCGGGCCTCACGAGCATCTGTCAGACTGCAGGCCGTCGTTGG
>Ga0307426_1000651_pt1 | contig 23628 bp, 22 predicted proteins | sample SalMarWE160340MG_FD_202165 | JGI IMG/M metagenome (GOLD analysis project Ga0307426, IMG submission 202165) | Salt marsh sediment microbial communities from the Plum Island Ecosystem LTER, Massachusetts, United States - WE1603-40 | ecosystem: Environmental > Aquatic > Marine > Intertidal zone >...
CGAATGGATGAAAATGCAGCAACCAATATACCTGAATTGGCTGGTTGTCAGAACTATTATTTTTCGAGGCCAATGGATTGCATAATTATTTTTCAGTTATTTAAAGCTCACCCGGCACTATTGGAAAAGAAGCCTCTTTAATCTAATTAATCTTACTTTAAAAAATCGAGCCGTTTGCAAAATACGGCTTACCAAGATCGCATAAGAAATATTCAGCACTATATCCATTCTTTTCAATTCGAGAGAGTAATCTAATATTTCCATAGCGAAGGCGAAGTCACTCGCATTTCGATATATGCATTTGGAGAGAAGATTCGTGCGAACAGGCTTCTCGAACGTTGTGTAGTTTTGAAGAGCACCCATCATGTCGAGAGTAACCATCGTTCTGAGGCATTTTTCGCAGCGCGAGCAATTTACCATCTTGCCTACTTTCGTACAGACTCTGAGATGTTCATACGTGACCGGCCAGGCCGAAATGGCTGCTGTTTTTTCAGTCCTCTTATATCCTGCCCCGTCGTGTACTACCTCCACCGTCTCCGTTGATAAAAGGTGATCGATGCGCGGGTCCGAGCCCCAGGGCATCAGGTCCCTGTATGTATGACTGGCGGGTACGTAAAATTTGGCGGCCTTGTGTCCTAAAACATGCGCTGTACCTATAAGAGCTGTACCGTGGTAAATTCCCCAGTCCCATCTTGTCCTGAAGCTCTGATAATTGGTGCTGCCGGTCAATAACAGAATATCGAGGTTCTCGAACATATCGGAGTAATCGGATTTGAGTCTCTGGAAATAATCTTCATCTTCAAGTTTTAGATCAAAGCCGTGGACAAACAGGCTGTGTGTAATTGATGAAGCGGGATTTTTGTCATTGGCCGGGAGGTGGCTCCATAGCGTAAAGAAAGAGTCAACACCGCCGGAGAACGCGCATATTACGTCTCCATTTTGAGCGGCTTGTGGAACAGTAATATTATCAGAGGAGATTTGAACGATGTTAAATCTATACGGGAACCACATATTGAGAACACGCTGATACTCATCAAGTCCCAAAAGGAGCTTGGGCGAAACCTCTCCCTTTACTTCGATATCCTCACCGTATTGCATAGCCAGGAGTATCATCGTTACGAGAAAACCATCCGCGCGCCTGGAAATGTGTTCCCTCTGGCTCTCGGGGAATTTGAACCATAAAGATTCGGGCATATCCGGGACTGTGGTCTCGAATTCTATCGCGGCTGATACGACAAAGTCCCCGGAATCCTCGGTAACTACAGGGGCATGGATAATCATATTATTCTCACTCTTAACGAACTCTCAGGTTCAATTCACGCCTTCTCAATACAGCCGATTTTCTGGCGAAAGTCTTTTTTCGATGCCTTACGGAATAATCAACTTCTTCATCTGTTTGTTTGTGGTATATGCGATAGTGATACAGTACGTGAGGAATTCTAAGCACTTTGTATTTTTCGGACAGCTTAAGCTCCAGATCATAATCCTCCGCGTAACTACCCATGTTTACCTCGTCGAATCCCCCAAGCTCTTCGAGCACGCAGCAGTGCCATATCCTGGCGGCTCCCAAGCCGTCTGTTCTCAGAAGATTGTTACTGTCGTACTCGAGATGCTTAATAATACCGAATTCTACAAGTGTTTCGTCACGAGGTCCTATGTGGTCGTAGTAAGAGACGCCGAGAGCGCAGTCCGGATTAGATTGCATGTACGAATAAAGCTTTTCCAGAGTCTCAGGCGTGTACAGATCGTCCGAGTCAAGCTGGCAGACGTACTTACCTTTTGCTTCCCGTATGCCGAGGTTCAGGGCTCGGGCGGTATTCCTTGAATCACTGTGAATAAGCCTTACGTTAGAATCCGTTGTATATTTCTCCACCTCTTCGATGCTTCCGTCCGTGGATCCGTTGTCAATGACAATTACTTCGTAATCCTGAAATGCGCCGGCAAGAACGCTATCAATGGCTTTGCCTATGTAGTCGGCCCGGTTATATAGCGGGATAAGTACGCTAAGGACAGGACATGCCGTGTCATTGTGAGTAAAGTCGAGAGTGTGGAAGCTGTCCGCCAATAATGATCCGCGACGCTTGAGAGACCTAACGCAAGCGTCCCGGAACTCTTGTTCCGTCTCCTTCGTGTAATTCAGATACGATTCTCTGAAATAGTTCTGATTGGGTGGATTATAGCAATATATGGGTTTCATTAACTCGTACCGAGGCACATTGTGTCCGTTCATAAGACTGTAAAGGTATTTTTCGCATTTTACCGGTTCGTATTCCTCGAAGATCCGTAGCCGCAGGTCATACTCATATGAAAATTTAAGCCGGGTATCGTAGACGCCTGCATTTTGAAAGACCTCTCTCTTTACGGCTCTCACGGGCCCTATTTGCGAAGATTCCGAGTAGTCATAAGCGTCCGTGGCCGTTGTCAGTAAGATTTTTTCCCCGGCGGGAGTTTTATCCGTAAAGTTCCCGTACACATAACCAGTAGAAGTGTCTGAAAAGAGCAGCCTTATATATTCGGCGGTGAGCTCGGGCATTAGCCGGACATAGTCTGATATGAAAAACAGCGCGTCACCGGTCGAGATTGAGACGGATTCGTTTAGTATCGAGGGTATATGCCCGGAGCCGAAATCCGCTTCCCGGAGTATAAATGAAGGAGCACTCGATACTGGGTGCTTATTAATCTTATCGATTATGGACTCATCAGCGAAGCAGATTATTTCTTTATCGGGCCAGTTTTGTTCGATGATGCTCGTTAGACATTTTAGTGCGGCATTTATATCTCCGCAAATAAAAAGTATGTAAGTCGCTCTCTTTCCCATGATAACGTAGTCCGCTTCATTCAGACAATAGCGCGTTCAGATTTACATTCTCGAGAGTCGGACCGGGATTGCGTGTCGGTCGCCTCATCTAATAAACCCGTCAATACCAACGACAGTGATTTCAGTTTTGTGAACCTTTCGAATTCTTTTTCTTCTTCAGCGTTAATATCGGAGTATTCAGCTTCGCCGCTTTTCATTTCATCGGGAGATGAAGACGCTCCGTTTCGTTCGATGTCCCATGAGCGGATTATGTGGTGGGTCCAATTGCTTAACGACTTGTATGTCTCCGGGTTTTGTCTCTTGGCTGTTGCTCTCAGCTGCGGAAGTATGGAGTATGTTTCAATGAGGAGCCGAGAACGATCGGGTCTGCCTTTGATTTTCGATACTTTACACTCCGGGAACCTGATAAAGGTGTATGATACGGTCGGGAAATTCAGGTACAACCGGTTCAGTAAATAAGGCGACATCATACGAAGGCCGCTTTTTTTATTGGCGGCGTAATACTGGATCAGTTGTTCCGAGATTTCATGGTTCCCAAGGTCATAAATAAAGTAATCATTTGTTGTCCTGCAGATCGTGAGTTCGTGGCTTTTGCCCATTCTTTCGGAGCCAGTCTCGAATATATTATTGTAAAGCTCCGCTGCCTGCCGTTTAACTGTATTGATATTCAGCCCGACATCAACATTGTTTGACGCGTCGGCTAGCTCTGGATCGCCCGGGGTCGAGCCAGAACCGTTTCTAATAGCGATATCAAAGATGTACATGACCTGCGGGAGTAAAGAATAGAGCGATGAAGGTTTGTCAGATTCCCGTGATCTGTTCTGCAGTCTTACGATACGGTCTTTTAACTCCGTAAAGCGGGTAAAGGGTAGGGCGCCTGCATTCAACTCCTTCAAACCGTGTAATATGGACTGTAAGCATCGTTCGATGGTTCTCTGTCGAGAACGAAGGTCCAAAGCGCTTTTGACGGGAGACGACAGATTGTCCTGTATAGATTCGAGCCGCCACGCCGCCTTATAGAAATGCTGAAGTGCTTTTGTCCCGGTATCGTAACGGCGGGTAAAAATATCAGTTGCCTTTTCGAAAAGTTTCAGCGGACGGCCGAATTTTCTACCCGCGGAAAGATCGCCGAGGAGACTCCATTCCTTGACCGAATAAACGAAAACGTGCGTGCCGATTTTGTATTTACCGTAAGGGGGCATTAGATATTTAAGCTTCCTCTCGAGGCCTTTCAGAAATGTATATTCTTTTTCAGGGCTCATCTCGCTTATTACGACGATGATGTCGATATCGCTCAAGCCGGGGACGAAATCGCCGCTTGCCATACTGCCGGCAAGATAGAGTGAGCGGATTTCAGGTGAATGGAATAACAAAGATGATATAACGTGAGTGCAGAGCTTATACGCCGATAATCCAACAAAGCGGAGTCCTTTGATTCCGTGTACTCTAAGCAGTATTTCATCCAGATGCATAGGGAGCTCTTTTAATCGACAAGAGAAAAATAGACGGATATCTGTCTTTATCTAATGCCGGATTCTTCAACACCATAGGAGTAGACCTCGCTCTTCGACTCCAAGTAAACACCGCTGTAATAGAATGCAAGGAATAATACTATGAAAGGCGACAGCATGATATATTCAATCGATCGTCCCAACCGATAGTAAAGCTTCATCCACGAGCAGTATTGATGTGTAAGGGCTTTCAAGAGTTTTCCTAGGGACGGTTTTGTTCTTGAATCGGCGTTTTTGGTATAAATAACCCTGAAAAAACTCCTGCCGTATCTTATTCTCTGCTCAAGATAACCGGTGAGATTTTTGTTCTCCCAGTGCTCGATGTATTTATGCGGAAAGAAGTAGACCGGTACACGTTTGGATGCCATCCTCATGCCGAACTCTCCGTCTTCACCAGTTAGAAATTCGTTATTGAAATAGCCAACGAGGTCGAATATATCTCTTCTGAATACAGCCGCTCTCGACGGAGGCAGCTCGAAACTGCTCACGACTTCGGATTTCAATTCTTCGGCATTAAACCTCTGCAGAAGAGTCAGCTCGTAATATAGCCTCTGGACATATCTGAACATACTGGGACCCGAAGCTTTTATATTGTGCGTTATTACGTAGGCATCATGATTGTTCTCGAAGAAATCTGTTACATCGACGAGATAATTCCGGGGCAGAATATAATCATCGGCGATAAAGGCTATGAGTTCCCCGTGCGACTCGCGTATACCGAAGTTTCTAGCGGACGCGACGCCGCCGTGTTTCTTCTTGATATATCTTACGGGCAGACGATTCCTGAAACTGTTCACAATCGATTCATTATCCACGGATGAGCCGTCGTCGACGACTACAATTTCATAAGAGATTTCATCCCTACGCATTTTGTATATGGAATCCAGGCATCTCGTAAGACCCTCGGTACGGTTGTAGGTTAAGACGACTAAAGATATATCCGTGTTTTTATTTGTCTCCGTCATGTCGATCTGTAATTATCGGTAACAAAATTTGTAAGAATCCGAATGTTTTCTGTACTGTCCCTGCAAAGGTAGATTTGATAACTGTCCGTCGTAACCGCGAATTTAAGCGCTGCCGTGAGCCTTTTAAGAAACACCGGTAATCTTCTGAACAGCTCCCACGGGGAATTATTGAATACGAACTCCATACCCTGATACAAGCCGAGCCCTAATACTGCCGAGCCCATGAGGTTTGTGAGCGTATCGTACCTGGAGGCTTTCTCTATGTACGGGGTGCCGTTCATTAATCTTTTAGCTATGAGGAAAACCTTTTTGTTCAGTTTTCTTTTTTCCAGCTTCTCGCTCCAGCAATCGATATCGATGAAATACTTCTTGCCGAATTCCATTCTGTCTATCTCGTATATATATTGGTCCGGTATCGCCTTCAGCTTGTCTTTGTCCAGTGTCCCTATCCTCAGCGGGAGCGGAAGCAAGTCGCCTGAAGCGGTCAAAATAGCTTCGTCGTCGGATATCAATTTAAAATCGCCATTTTCCATTAAGCCGAGCGCCATTGTTGACTTGCCCCCGCCGGACTGTGCGGAGAAAATGAAAGCAGTGTCCAATTGGGAAAAGACGAGAGCATGTATCCTCAGAAATCCTTTGTCGTCGCAGTATTGACTGATAAGTGACAACACAAGCAAATAAAATGATTCCTGCAGAAAGTCTTCATCTCTTCCGTAAATCGAAAATTTCTTAAGGCTCTTTTCCTCAACAACGATTCCTTTCCCGAAGTAATCTATGACTTTTAAATCTCCTTGTTTGAATACTATGTTTCGAGGTGTTGAGAAGCATGCCTTCATTTCAGGTAATTCGTCATAGGGAGGGTCTGTCTGTTTGATGTCAATATTTAATACGGGATGTCCTGACTGAACTACAAAAAACTTGAAGGGCCTGACTACGGATTGAATGAGCGCTTTGTGTGATGATGCACATTCTATGACGAGACCGTGTATATCTAGAATCATTTATAACCAACCTTATAAAAACAAGGATTCCTGAAACTATTGTAGGCGCAAACAACAGATGGGAAAAATTGCCAACCTTAAAGATTCTGAGGGTTTTGATTCTATCATAAGTGATGCTTAAGACAAATTAATATTTGAAAACATCAATAAATCTAAACCTTTGTAATCAGATTAAATTGTGGGTGCGAAACATACGTGGTAAATCTTCAAATTTTGTTGCGAGTTGTGTTTGTCTTTATGCTAAATCCAACGCGGTTGGTAAAGAAGTACGCGCATGCATCTCATTTCCGCAAAGAATTCTTGAGATGTGATTCAACATGTGATAATTTGTTGAAAGGAAGTGGGAGGACCCTGTCGATTTTACATAGAGATGCCATATGGGAATAGTGGTTAAGGGCACGACTGTTCCGGCTCTGCTCGTGAAACTGGACGAGAGTTTGAGCGTTGAGGAGAACATTGCCCAGATAAAGGCTAAGCTCAGCAGTGAGTTCTTTAAAGGCTCACTGGCGGTTATAGACTTCGAAAAAACGAACATCTCCGAAGAGGACAGGAGCAGGATCGAGGAAGCGGTAAGGGAAACAAATACAAAGCTTTTAGGTTATAAACCGGCGGTAAAAATTGAAAAAGAGTTAAAAAAGGTTCCTGTAACATCAGGTCCGGACGCCAAAACATTAAAGGTAATAAGTAAGAACCTGAGAAGCGGACAGAACGTGGAGCACGACGGCGACGTGCTGGTAATGGGGGACGTGAATCCGGGATCGTATATTACGGCATCAGGAAACATCATAGTCATGGGAGTGCTGAGCGGCATAGTGCACGCGGGAGCCGGAGGGGACGACGGAGCTTTTGTGATAGCGCTCAAGCTCAAGCCTCAGCAGCTGAGGATAGCCAGATGGATAACCCGGTCTCCAGATGAATCCGACGACCCCGGTTATCCGGAGAAGGCATACGTTAAAAACAACCAGATCTTCATTGAAAAAATCAGGAGTTAAGGGGTAAGTACATGTCTAAAGTAATTGTCGTTACATCGGGGAAGGGCGGGGTCGGCAAGACTACCGTTACGGCTAATCTTGCTGCCGCTCTTGCTTCCATAGGGAACAAGGTCCTGACTATAGACGCCGACATCGGGCTCAGGAACCTGGATATGATATTGGGGCTCGAAAACAGGATTGTCTATGACATAGTGGACGTTGTAGAGGGCGTTATCCCTCCTGAAAAGGCTTTTGTTAAAGACAAGAGAAGCGAATCACTGTACTTGCTCCCCGCGGCTCAAACCAAAAATAAGGAAGCCGTGAGCGCGGAGCAGCTTATCGGAGTGGTCGACAGGATAAAATTCAACTTCGACTTTATCTTCATCGATTGCCCCGCGGGAATAGAGAGCGGATTCAGGACCGCGGCCGCGCCGGCTGAGGAAGCGCTCGTAGTGGTTAACCCCGAAGTATCTTCGGTCAGAGACGCGGACAGGATCATAGGGCTTCTCGAATCTATGGGGATTGATAAACTCAGGCTCATCGTAAACAGGATCAGGACGCATCAGGTCAAGAAGGGTGAGATGCTGTCTGTCGATGATATTGAGGATGTCCTTCGAATCAAGAAGATCGGCATAATCCCGGACGAAGAGAAGATGGTGGATTTCACGAACAAAGGTGAGCCTATCGTATTGTCTAACAATTCCAGCGCCGGAGGAGCACTTATGAATATCGCCAAAAGGCTTCTGGGAGAGGATGTGCCGTTTGACGAGCTTGAGGATAAAAAGGGATTTCTTAGCAGATTGTTAGGGGGATGATAAATGTCAATATTCGATTTCTTTAAACGGACTAAGTCGGCAAGCTTGGCGAAAGAGCGTCTCAGGATGGTGCTTTCGTATGAAAGGAAGGACCTGCCGACTAATTTTACGGAGATGCTTCAGAAAGATCTGATACAGGTATTTGAAAAATACCCCCAGTTCAATCTGTCCAATATAGAAATAAACGTCAATACAGGAAACAACCGTGACGAGCTTTCCATATCCATACCTTTTGTCAATTCGGGAAACGGTTAAGTGCTATGCTTGGCTACTCGTGACGGATGAACCCGAAACCGAAAGGACAGACATCTAAATTTCTCTATCCGAAAGCGATGCAGAGATAGCGCGGAGGGATAATCTTCCCATATATCCGCGGAATCGGATTAATCTACATAAACTCACAGGCAGAACGAAAGTGCGCGGTTTGCGAAATTCAACCACGGCCTGGCTTCGTTCCAAGCAACCTGCAGAGATAGAACGAAACCGAGGTTAATATACGCAGGATCTAGCCAGTTCGGTACCCTTCGTCGCGTATATATGAACGCAGAAGGGCTGGAATAGAGCGCTCCTTCCTCTATCTTCTATCGTATCGGCAAGCTCCGCGGCTCTCCCGCTCTGACTCGACGGAATCTGTACCCACATTGAAACCGGTGATTCCCATTCGACGGACCTGAACGTCTTTAACTGACTGATAATGTGCGTGAAATGGTTTTGTGAAGCCGTCAGCGGGTAATACTGACTTAGAGCAAAGCTATCCACAGTCAAGAAGCCAGCCGATATCAGGGCTGACAAAAGTAAGGATTTAACGTATTTCATCCTCAGCTCCTTCATTGATATATTTTGATGTCGTGACCATAATTTACATTAAACAGCTTAAATTGTCCAGTTTATTCGTGTGGTTATCGTCAAAAGTTAAACCGGGATATTAAGCGGCGGTTATTTCGCGATCCATCCTCCGTCAACGGAAAGCATCGTGCCCGTCATAAATCCTACGTTGTCATCGCAGAGGAATAGCACCGAGTGCGCTATTTCCTCCGGAGTGCCGAAGCGCCCCATGGGATGAAACGATTTAAAAAGCTCGGTCGCGTCCGCTCTGTCAGGCATTGAATCGAGCAGGCCGTCAACCATTGGCGTATCTATGGTTCCGGGGCATATGGCGTTTACACGTATACCCTTATCGGCATATTCGAGCGCTGTGCTTCTGGTTAGCTGCGTAACCGCTCCCTTGGTAGCGTTGTAGGCGGCCACGCCGGGCACAGCCTTAAGTCCGAGCACCGATGAGTTGTTAACTATGCAGCCGTATCCTTTCTCCAGCATGTGAGGGATAGCGTATTTCGACATTAGGTAGGTTCCCCTGGCGTTTATTGCGAAGGTTTTATCCCATATATCTGTGTCCGTCTCATGGGTTGTTCCTACGTATAGTACGCCCGCATTATTGAAAAGTATGTCGAGCTTGCTGTACTTGCCTATCACAAAATCGACTGCTTCCTTGCAGTCTTCTTCTTTTGAAACGTCGCTGACGAGATAGTCTATCTCAAGGCCTTTCTTTTTAGCTTCGTCGACGGTTTCTTTGAGTGTTTTTTCCGTCCGTCCCGTGATAACTACTTTTGCTCCTTCTTCGGCGAACAATATCGCGGTGGCTTTTCCGAGTCCGAGACTCCCTCCCGTGATGAGGGCTACTTTATCTTTTAGCTTCATATTGATGATACTCCTTTGTGTATGATAATTCAGAAAATTATAAAGGAAACGGTATTTTTTATCAAGAATGCGGAAGGGCGATGACGGAGTGAAAATTCGAAATTTTTTCCGCATGATGTTATTATCTCGGATGAACGGAATTGAAACGCTATGCCGACTTTGGCGGTCTGTCTAGTGTTTCAATAGAGATGAAAGCAAAATCGGATAAAACGGAAATTAGCTCTTACGGAGGATAAAGAAATGGGAGAAACAATCGAGGCGGGAGACAAGGTTACGTTTAACTATCAGGGTAGTCTCGAAGACGGGACTACGTTTCATACCTTTGACGAAGAACCGCTCGCTGTAGAGATCGGCTCGGGTAGTCTTGTAAAGGGCCTTGAGGATGCTCTCATGGGTATGGAAGTAGGCCAGGAAAAAGAGTTCAAGGTGCCGCCCGAGCAGGGATACGGCGAAGACAAGCCCGAACTCATACAGACTCTCGATTCCAAGTTGTTCGATGAGGCGGAAATCACGCCCGAAGAGGGAATGGTGTTAAAGACTCCTCACGGTAATTGCCACGTCACGAAAATCATGGACGACAAAATAGAGATCAGTTACAACCATCCACTCGCGGGAAAGACTTTAGACTATAAAGTAAAGATCATGAATATAGCAAAAAAGTAAGGGCTCTACAGTCTACCCTTTTAATTGCCCGATTTGCCGGCCGTGAAATAACGCTTGATTACGCCTTCCCCGATTCATATACTATAAATCGGAGGTCAGGGACATGGAAACATTGCTAAGCATATTCGTCGGGGTAGGGCTGAGCGCGGCGTGCGGGTTCAGAATATTCGTCCCTCTTCTGGTGATGAGCGTTGCATCGCTCACCGGCAACCTGACGCTGGCCCCGGATTTTGAATGGATTGGGACCTATCCGGCATTGGCAGCTTTCGCAATTGCAACCCTGTTCGAGATCGCCGCTTATTACGTACCATGGATAGACAACCTGCTTGACACGATAGCTATACCGGCCGCGACGGTAGCCGGGACTATTGTCATGGCTTCGGCAGTCTCGGAAATGAGCCCATTCCTCAAGTGGGCACTAGCGGTCATTGTCGGCGGCGGCGTTGCGGGGACGATTCAAGGCTTCACAAGCATCACGAGGATAGCCTCTACCGCCACAACGGGAGGAGTCGGCAATCCGGTCGTATCCACGGTGGAGGCGGGCGGATCTATAGTAATGTCAATACTGGCGATTGCGGTTCCTGTATTGGCCGCGCTCGCGGTTCTCGTGATTATTTTCTTCGCTGCAAGGAAAATTTACGGCTGGCTTTTCAAGAGGAACCGTCTTCAGACTCAGCACGAATAGCGGGAGTCTTTACAGCATTTCGCCGTGAATGGTTTGAAACAGTTTCTCCGCGGCCTGCTCGCCGGAGTTAACGCAGTCCGGTATGCCTACGCCGCCGTAAGCGTTTCCGGCTAACTCAAGCCCTCTGTGCTTGGAAATTTCTGCTCTGATCCGGTCTACCAGCTCCAGATGACCAACGCTGTATTGAGGCATGGCACCCGGGTATCTCTTTAAGATTGAGAATACCGGAGCGGATTTTATTCCAAGAAGCGGGGCCAGCTCCTTTTGCGCCGATTCCAGAATCTCAGAATCAGTCATTCGATAATTCTCTGGGTTGATCGCGCCGCCCACGAAAGCACGAAACAGCGCGTATCCTTCGGGCGCGCGGTGCGAGAACTTCTCGCTTGAGTAAGAGCAGGCGATGAGGGTCTTGTTCTCTATTCGCGGCACGACGAAGCCGAATCCGTCGAGGGGGCTCGATATATCGTACTTTTTATAGGCAAGGACTACGACGGCTGAAGAAGCGTACTCGATCTCCTCGAGAAGAGACGCGCCGCGATCGAGCGTATTCGCCAGAATGCCCGCGGCTACGTAAGACGGGGTCGTGATAATCACCCCGTCCGCGTAAAGAGTATCTTCCCCCGTCTTTACTTCCCAGCCGTCAGCGGTTCGCGCTATCTCGCTTACCTTCTCTTTAAGCCTAACCGAACCTTCCGGAAGGTTTTTCTCGAGGGCGTCGACGAGCGTTTTCATGCCTTTTTTAAACGTGACGAACATGCTGTACCGCGCTCCGCTGTCGGATTTCGTATGTTTGCCTCTCTTTCTTAAGGCCTGATACATTCCCTTAATCACGCTGCCGTAATTCTCTTCCATCTCAAGGAACTGCGGCATAGTCGCCCTGAGGCTGAGTTTTTCCGGGTCCGCCGTATACACGCCGCTTATCATGGGCTGCGCCACGCGGTCGAGCGCTTCTTCTCCGAGACGCCTTCTGACGAAGGAGGCCAGGCTCTCGTCTCTCGGTTTTTTCCCTGGAATGAAGAGATCCATGAGCATGCGAAGCTTGCCGCGCCAGGAGAAGAGCGGGGTGGTTATGAAGGGCAGTATCTGCGTAGGGGCGAGCATCAAAAAACCTTCGGGGAGAGGGACAAGTTCGTTCCCTCGCAGAATGAATGTGCGCCTGTTCTCCTCGTTTGTCGGCATCAGCTCATCTTCCAGACCGAGCCTGCTCGCAAGGTTGAGCCCCCAGGGCTTGGTCGTAATAAAGGAGTCCGGTCCTTCCTCGACGAGGAATCCGTCTCTTTCGACCGTGGAGATGTTCCCGCCCAGTTTTTCCGAGCTTTCGAGGAGGACAATCTCGATATCGAGGCTGTGTTCATTCGAGAGCTCGAGGATGCGGTTAGCCGCGCTTAAACCGGTAATGCCCCCACCGACCACAATAACCTTTTTCTTCACGGGAGTAAGTTAACCATGAGAGAAGGCTATTGAAAAGATGAAACGGGACTCCGGGTCGGCTTTATTCCGTTCAGGAATCTTCCATTTCTTTCAGTTTGTAAAGGAGAGCGCGACGGCTTATGCCGAGAATCTTGGCGGCTCTGGTACGGTTACCGCCTGTCTTGGCGAGCGCCTGCCGGATGTAGATTTTCTCTATCTTCTGTTTTGCTTCCTCGAAGCTCATGTTTTGCAGCCAGCTTTCAATATCCGCTCCGTGGTCGGCTATATTGTCTGCGAAGTCGATTCTTGTAATTGTGTCAGAGTCCGAGAGTATGATAGCCCTCTCTATGACGTTTTGAAGCTCCCTGACGTTGCCGGGCCAGCCGTATTCGACCAGGTCTGACATCACGCGGGCTGATACGCTTTTCACAGCGGGATTTATCCGGCCTGCGATTTTGTTCAGAAAATAACGGACCAGCTCCGGGATATCCTCTTTCCTATCCCGTAAGGGCGGGATGTGTACCGGAAATACATTCAGTCTGTAGTAGAGGTCGTCCCTGAATCTCCCTTCGCTCACGTCCCGCTCCAGGTCGCGCGATGTGGCGGCTATAACCCTGGTGTCGACTCTGATGTCCTTTACTTCCCCCAGTCTCCTTATCTCGTGCTCCTGCAGAAAACGCAAAAGCTTCGACTGAAGGAGAACGGGGATCTCGCCGATCTCGTCCAGAAAAAGTGTGCCCCCGTGGGCTTCTTCGATGAGCCCTCTTTTATTGGAGTGAGCGCCGCTGAAAGCTCCTTTAGCGTAGCCGAATAGCTCGCTTTCCATAAGCGCTTCCGGTATAGCGGCGCAGTTAACGGCTACGAACGGGGAATCCTTTTTGCCCCCGGAGTTGTGAATGGATTTAGCCATGAGCTCCTTGCCCGTGCCGCTCTCGCCTCTGACCAGAACCGTGGTCATAACCTCCGCTGCTTTCCTCGACAGGCTGAGCACTTCCTCCATTACTCCGCTCGAATACACTATATCCTGAAATTCGTTGCCCTCGTCGAGCTCCTTTGTCAGATAGGCGTTCCTGGCCATGACCCTCTCTCTTTCGCGCGCCATGCTCATTCTGAGTAAGAGCTCGTGCGAGTTGATAGGCTTGTTTATATAGTCGGCGGCTCCTTTCTTTATCGCCTCGATCGAAGTATCGATGGTTCCGTAGGCAGAAATCATTATCATGACTGAGGGTAAGTCCCTCTTCCGTGTTTCCTCAAGGAACTCGATACCGCTTATGCCGGGCAGTTTTATGTCGCAAATGATAAAATCGTATATGACGCCCGAATCTATTCTCGCCAGGGCCGCCTGCGCGTCCTCCACCGCGTCCACATCAAACCCTTCCATTCCGAGTATGAGCGTAAGCGATTCCCTTATACCTTTCTCGTCGTCAACTACCAAAATTTTCTGCATTTTCGTAATCTCTCGCAGCGGGAAAAGTTAACTCGAACCTGGTTCCCTGTCCCTCCTCGGTGTCGACACTGATTTTCCCGTCAAACGCCTCTATTATTCTCGCCGATACGGACAAGCCCAAGCCTGTCCCGTAACCCGGTTCTTTTGTCGTGAAGAACGGATCGAATATCTTGTCTCTTATATGTTCGGGTATGCCCGTACCGTTATCCGTGACCGAGATTTTTACCCCCGATGCCTGTGAGCCTTCGGATGTGACGGTGATTTGACCGCTCCCGCCGACTGCGTCTCTCGAGTTGAGGAGAAGGTTGATAATCACCTGGGAGAGCTGACCCGCATCCGCAACTATGTACGGAATATCTTTCGAAAGGTCGAGACCGAGGGTTAATCCCTTGAGAGCTCCCTGAGTCTTTACAATTTCTACCGTATCCTCGATTACCCGGTTTACGTCAAGGAGTTTCGGCGCGACGTTCTTCGGCCTCGAATAGTCGAGCAGTGTTCTTATTATCCTGTCTATCCTTCCGACTTCGCCTTGAATCTCGGTGATCAAGGCCGTTCGATTCTCCTCTTTCATCCCCGGGGACCTTCTGATAACGTCGAGGTAACCGCTGAGCGCCGACAGAGGATTTCCTATTTCGTGGGCTATCCCCGCCGACAGCTGTCCCAGAGAGGCCAGCTTTTCGGCCTCGATAAGCTCCCTCCGGGTCATTCTGAGCTTTGTATTGGTTTCTTCCAGCTCCTCTATCTTGCCGGTAAGCTCTCTTTTCCCTTCCTCGATCTCCCCGTACATTTTTTTCATGGCCATATAGAGCTGGTTTATCTCCTTGACGCCTCCGGTCTCCACACGCGGCGGGAATTTGCCGGAGGATATGGCCTGCGTTGTCTTTATGAGCTCGTGGACGGGCTTTATTATCCTTCTCGATAGAACGTAGAAGCCGAAGAGGGCAATAATAGCCAGGAAAAGTATAATCCAGAGCGCTAGAAGTCTCTGACCGAGGGCGAGGCTCTCCTCCATTGAGGAAAGAGGCTGGTATATCAGCACTGCTCCGCTTTGTCCACCCGATATTCCGACGGGCTCCGCTATTTTGACACCCTGATAGGTTGAGAAGGGAGGGAAGTTGATTCCTTCTACTTCCACTGCTGCTGAGCCGGAGTTGACGGCCTCCAGAATAAGGGGATCGGTCCTGGATTCAGGCTCGGGCTCGGCTGACACGCCGAACGCTGTTCTCGAGTCACTTTCCGCTATGACGCCCCATGCGCCGGGGTTAAGCGTTTTCTTTAAAAATTCTATTCCGCCTTTCGTGTCGTTTTTCTCCAGATAGGCGTCCTCGAGTGCCGTTATAGTCGCTTTAACCCCCTCGATCTTGCCCTGTACCGCGTAGCGCTCGGTCAGCTTGAAAGCAATGACGCCGATAAGAAACATTGCGACCGCCGTTATGAAGAGAATGTTCAGGAGTACTTCGGCCCTTAGTCCAATTTGTCGCATTATCTTTTGCCGGGAATACGGATTTCGGGATAGCGCTCATAAAGCGGATCCCGCTTTACCCTAAGTTTATGGCCAATTGGCCGGGAGTGGTAATTAAATTCTGAAAACGAAGCCGCCCGCGAAGAGGTATATAACGGCGGCGAGCGAAAGAAACGGCCCGAAGGGGAGGGCGTATTTGAGATCGCCCTTTTTATACGCGATTACGGAAAGCCCGACTACCGTTCCGATGAGTGAGCTTACGAGCATGACGAAAATCACACCCTTCCAGCCGAGGAACGCGCCTATCATGGCAAGGAGCTTGACGTCTCCCATCCCCATGCCTTCCCTCTTTCTTATGAGGACATAGAGGAATGCAATCAGAAAAAGCACGCCGCCGCCTATGATTATCCCGAACACGGAATCGAGAAACGGGACTTCGTTGAGAACGCCGAAAAAATTCTCCAGACTGGAGCTGAAATCGCCCAGAAGGTTCCGGCTTGTGTGGCAGTCGGTTATGAGCGCGTTATACAGGACGCCGACTATGATTCCCGGTATGGTGATGACGTTTGGAATAATCATGTGCTCGAGGTCTATGAACGTAATGACAATGAGGGCACATATGAGTATGAGGTTAAAGAGCGTCTCCAGACTAAATCCGAACGTACGGAAGGAAGCTGCAAAAAGCAGGCCCGTCAGAATCTCCACGAGCGGGTATTTGGCCGGGATGCGGGAGCCGCACTGCGAGCACTTTGCTCCGAGGAATATATAGCTAATAATCGGCACGTTTTGATAAAACCTGATCCTGCTTCCGCATGAGGTGCAGTGAGAAGGCGGAGAGACGACGGACTCTTCTCTCGGAAGCCTGTAGATGCAGACGTTCAGGAAGCTTCCGACTACGGAGCCGAGGATGAAAGAAAATATGTAGAGGATGAGGTTACTCTCAGGCACTGAACTTTTCCGGATGCTCTTCGGCGAGCTCGGCGTTAGAGATTATCTTACTCTTTATTTCATCCAGCGCGCTGTTGAAATGCTTGTTCGTAATGCTCAGTGTCTTTTTTCTGTTCTGGAGATGCTCCCTTATCGCGATTATGGAAGCCCTCTGACAAAGGAGCTCTATATCGGCTCCCGAAAGGCCTACGGTCTTCCGGGCGAATTCCTTCAGCTTCGCGTTTCCGGCTATCGGCTTCCCGCGCGTGTGTATCTTGAGTATTTCGTAAAGCTCGTTCTCGTTCGGGTACGGGATGTTGAGAATGAGGTCGAATCTTCCCGATCTCAAAAGCGCAGGGTCGATAATATCCGCCCTGTTCGTGGCGGCAAGGATAAGCACTTCCCTAAGGTCTTCAATGCCGTCCATTTCCGTCAGGAGCTGGCTTACGACGCGCTCCGAAACCCGCGTCCCGTCCGTGTCCCTCCTGTGGGGGGCGAGGGCGTCGATTTCGTCGAAGAAAACTATGCACGGAGCGACCTGCTTAGCTTTTTTGAAAACGTCCCTTACGGCGTGCTCCGATTCCCCGACGTATTTCGAAAGTAGCTCCGCTCCTTTTACCGATATGAAGTTGGCTCCGCTCTGGTTCGCAAGCGCCTTCGCGAGCAGCGTCTTGCCCGTACCGGGCGGTCCGCAAAGCAGTATTCCCTGCGGGGCCTTCGTATCCGTAATCTCGAAGAGGTCCTTGTGCACGAAAGGCCATATTGCGGCTTCTATGAGCTTGTCCTTTATCTCCTTAAGTCCGCCGATGTCGTCCCACGTGACTTTCGAAATCTCGACGAAAATTTCCCTTATGGCAGAGGGCTCGACGTCTTTGAGAGCTTCCATAAAGTCAGACATACACACGCTTATGGGAGTAAGATTGCCGTTGGTTATGAGCGATGACTCTTCATCGCTGTCGTCGTAATCGGTAAGGGATTTTCTGAGCGATTTCATCGCGGCCTCGCGGCAGAGGTTCTCTATGTCGGCTCCCACGAAACCGTGCGTCAGGTCGGCCAGGCGTTCGAGGTCGATGTCTTCGGCGAGGGGCATACCCCTCGTATGGACCTCCATTATCTGGAGGCGTCCGTTACGGTCGGGCACGTCGAGGCTCACTTCCCTGTCGAACCTGCCGGGCCTCCTTAGGGCCGGGTCGAGCGCCGAGGGTAGGTTTGTCGCACCTATTACCACGATGTTCCCCCTGTGCTTGAGCCCGTCCATGAGCGAGAGGAGCTGGGCCACTATCCTTTTTTCGACGTCTCCTGAAACCTTGTCCCGCTTGGGCGCTATGGCGTCGAGCTCGTCGAGGAATATTATGGAAGGCTGGTTGCGAGTGGCGATCTCGAATATGTCCCTCAGCCTGGCCTCGCTCTCTCCGTAAAACTTATGCATTATTTCGGGGCCGTTTATAACCTGGAAGTTGGCGTTGGTTTCGTGCGCTACGGCCTTTGCGAGAAGCGTCTTACCGCTTCCGGGCGGGCCGACCAGAAGGATCCCCCGGGGAGGATCGATGCCGAGCTTGTCGAAGAGCTGGGGGTATTTTAGCGGAAGCTCCACTATCTCCCTTACTTTGGCTATATGTTCTCTGAGCCCGCCGATATCCTCGTAGCTCACCTTGGAGCTGTCGAATCTGCCGGAAGGCTTTTTTCTAATGTCCAGCTTCGTGGACGCCCTGATGACTACGGAATTTGACGGTATCACGCCCAGGACCTGAAAGTCCTCGAGCCTTGCGCCGGGCAGCTTCACCCTGATCTTGTCGCCGATAGTGATCGGGTATCCGTCGAGCCTGTTGAGAAGGTATTTGCTCTCGTTTCCGTTGTAGAGCAAATCGTTGCTGCGTGGAGCCAGAACTACCTTGGTTGCGGACTTGTTGTCTATCTTTTTCACGAACACGTGGTCGTCCAGGTCCACCCGCGCGTTTTCTCTAGTAACCCCGTCCAGCTGTATGATGGATTTCTCCGGAACCGACTTGTCCAGTGGCATAACCCTTACGACGGTCTTCCTCTTGCCGCCTATCTGAACCAGGTCCCATGAGTCAACGCCGATCTCCTTCATGTCACCCTGATTCAGGCGCGCGAAGCCTTTGCCAGAGTCCTTTTTCGCCAATTCGCATATCTTGAGCGCAATCATATCAGTACCTGAAAAAGATAATACCGTTGACCTATTTTACGGTCAAGGAAATTTTCGGCCGCGGCTCTTACGAGCCGATAAACCGCTCCCCATTATTATATTTTCTTAAATTATTGTATCATATCGTTTCCGTGAGGCTCAGATCCCTAACGCTCAGAAACTACAGGTCGTACGCTGCCGAGAACTTCGCGTTCCACGGGAAAGTCAACGTGATATACGGCGATAATGCACAGGGGAAGACCAATCTCCTGGAAGCTATCCATTTCCTTATGCTGTACAGGCCTTTCAAGCAAGTAAAGCTCGAGGAAATAATAAGATTCGGGGCAGGGGAGTGCAGGATAAAGGGGGAAATAGAGTCCGAATCGGGCCTGGACGAGGTACACGTGACGCTGTCCGGGGACAGGAAGACCGTTAAGCTCAACGGGAAGATCGTGTACAGGATTTCGAGAATTTTCGGCAGGTATCACGTCGTATCTTTTCTTCCGTCTGACATAGAGCTCGTCAAGGGCAGCCCTCAGGGGAAGAGAAGGTATCTCGACTCGCTCATATGTACGATTGAGCCTGCTCATATAAGGGACCTGAAGCAGTATCAAAGGTCACTTCTTCAGCGGAACGCCATATTGTCAAAGGAGCCCCGCCTGACGCACGACAAGCTGGAAATATGGGACGAGAAGCTTGCCGAGGCTGGAAGCCGGGTAGTTTCAAGGAGGCTGCGTTACATAGACAAGATAATCCCGCACATGACGCGTATATACGAGCTTACCTCCGGAATCAAATCCGAGGTGGGAATCCAGTACACAGCAACTTTCAAGAATCTTGATAAACCGGAGGAGGGATTATTGACGGAGCTACGGGAGAGGTTCGATAAGGACAGGAAGCGCGGACACACGACTGCGGGACCTCACAGAGACAACGTCGGTTTTACGATCGGCGACAGGGACGCGTCGGTTTACGCCTCTCAGGGGGAGGCTAAGAATCTCGCCCTCGCTCTCAAGGCTTCCGAGATCGATCTCGTCAAAGATGAGCTTGGAAGAACTCCTGTCCTGCTGCTGGACGACGTAACGAGCGAGCTCGACGAGAGGAGAAAGAAATTTTTGTTCCGTTTGCTCGACAGTTTCAATGGCCAGATTTTTATCACCACGACAAGTTTGAAGGAGATTCAGTACAAGGGAGAAATGAAGGTATTTCACATCAGGGCGGGAAAAGCCGAGCAGAGGCAGGTTTCCGTATGACGCTCTTCACGCCGGCAATGAATTTAGAGACTTGCAACAAAATGTCTATAAGACAAATTATAGTATATTACATGTACTTCGGACACGGGAGGATTTTTCAATGAACGGTAAAGCATTTCAGGAATACTGGGAAAAGAATAAATGCTGGGGCTGCGGTTGCAGCAATGAATACGGACTACATTTAAAGAGCTACTGGCTGGGTGACGAATCCGTCTCGAAATTCATCCCGTCCGAACACCATAAGGCAGGACCCGATAATATACTGAACGGCGGAATCATAGCCACCATAGTGGACTGCCACTCGATATGCACGGCAATTGCCGACGCATACAGACAGGAAAACAGGGAGCCCGACAGCGATCCTTTCATATGGTACGTCACGGCCTCGATCAAGATCGACTATCACAAACCGACGCCTATACATGATCCGGTTATTTTGAGGGCGAGGATCAAGAAAAGAGAGGGCAGGAAAACCGTAGTATCCTGTGAGGTCCATTCGGGCGAGCAGAAATGCGCCCAGGCGGAAGTCCTCGCAGTAAGAATACCGCTTGAAAGGTGGTGGCAGGAGTAAGCGGGCCACGCAAGCGGCCTGTAAGACTCATCGCTGAATCATTATAATGCGGTTTATTTCATGCGTATTCATCTGATTAAAACCTTCTTGTTTTTTCTAATGTTTGCAGCATTTCACGGTGTGAGCAATGCCGGGGAAACGCCCACTCCGGTAAGGGCGAAGCTGGTATCCGACGTCACGGCGGTAGAGCCCGGATCTGCGTTTGAGCTGGGCGTCGTGTTTGAAGTCGAGCCCGGCTGGCACATATACTGGAAAAATTCCGGGGATTCCGGTCTTCCGACTTCAGTGGTACTGACCGTACCCGAAGGTTACGAGACTCACGAAATCGTTTGGCCTATCCCTCACGTTTTTAATGCGGCAGGCGGTATTGTGGACTACGGCTATGAGGATTCTCTCCTGCTTGCTTCTGAAGTCACGCCTCCCGACGATCTTTCCGCCGGAACCAGGGCGGAGTTCAAGGCTAATGTGTTCTGGGTAAGCTGTAAGGAGGTCTGCATACCGGGCCGCTCGGAGCTCACGCTCACTCTGGCCGTTTCGGAAGAGGCCGAAGATGACAATAAAGAACTATTTTCAGAATGGGAGCGAAGAGAGCCTGTCGATCTGTCTTCGGACGGCTCTGCATACGGAATTAAAGTGGAAGTAAAAGAAGCCGGGGACAGTACATCAAACGTTACTATTTCCTTGAACGCGGGAGATGAGGCGAAGAAGGTCGAGATGTATCCGGGACCATCGAAATCCCTGATCGTCGAAAATATATCGGTCGGGTCTCACGAGGAGAACGGCGAGACTAAAATCACTTTCGACGTGAAAAAATTAAAAGGAGGCGATTCTCCTCTGCCGCCTCTCGAAACGCTCATAGTCCTTACGGACAGCGGCGGCGGCAGGTCGGGACTCTCGGTTCCCGTTAGTCTGGAGAGAGCGGAATAGCTCAAACATGATATGGAGGATATCAGAACGATGAATAGTACACTTACAAATCTCGGACTATTGATACTGAGGGTTCCCGTGAGCGGGATCATGATCTTCGCCCACGGCCTATCAAAGCTTGAGAACCCTGATCAGTTCATAGAGGGGCTTGCGTCCAAAGGTTATCCGGCTCCTGCCGTTCTCGGGTACATGTCCATATCGGCCGAGACACTGTTCCCGCTTCTGATTATACTGGGGCTCTTTACGAGGGTCTCTGCGGTCATAGCGGCCGGCAATATGCTCGTTGCCGGGTTGGTTCATCATATTATGCTAAGTGGAGATCCTTTCAATGCGTATGAAAGAGCACTTCTTTATCTCATAGTGTTTATCTGCATTGCCATAGCGGGCGCCGGAGATTGGACCGTCACACGGCTGTTTGCCGCTAAATCTTGAGCTCCGGCGATGACATATAATTCGCTTGATTGAATATCCGATACCGGGTTTTAATTGAGCTCTATTCCAAAAGCTGATAACACTGTATACAGTTTGGATAAGCAATGGTCAAGGACGATGTATTCTTAACGTGGGTTTAATACGGATGTGGTAATTTCGCAGGAGGAAGACGGTTCACATGCCTAAGAAGCAGATAATTATAGTCGGAGGAGGATTCGCGGGAGTAAAGTGCGCAAAGACTCTTCGCAGAAAACTGAAAAGAGAGGATGCGGACGTAATATTGTTCAACAGCGAAAACTACATGGTATTTCAGCCCCTTCTGGCCGAGGTAGTGGGAGCGTCCATCAGTCCCGAGCCCGTAGCGGTTCCGCTCAGGCAGATGCTCCCGGGCGTTTACTGCAGGACGGAGGATATACTGAACGCGGATCTGAACGGTAACTTCGTTGAGTTTACCGACAGCATCGGGCATAAAGGGATGATGTACTATGACCATCTGGTGTTGGCCTGCGGCTCCGACGTGAATCTCAGCAGAATCCCGGGTATGGCCGATCACGCATTCCCGCTTAAAACGGTCGGCGACGCCATAGCTCTCAGGTATCACGTACTCCAGCAGCTCGAGAACGCGGAAATCTGCGATGATCTCAATCTGAGGCGCTGGTATCTTTCTTTCGTCGTAATAGGCGGGGGCTTCAGCGGCGTAGAAGTGGCCGGAGAAATAAACGACCTCGTTCGCTCGACACGTAAATACTACAGGAACATACCGAAGGAAGAGATAAAGGTAACCCTGATACACTCGCATGATCAGATTCTCCCCGAAGTGACCTCCAAGCTGAGAGATTTCGCGAGGTATGAGATGGAAAAGGCGGGCATTAACGTCGTTCTTAATCAGCGTGTCTCGTTCGTCACACAGGAAGGGGTCGGATTCAAAGACGGGTCTACCATGAACGGAGCTACCTTGGTATCCACGGTCGGGAACGCGCCTTGCGCCATGATAGAGAGGCTTGCCATACCAAAGGAAAAGGGAAGGGTCTTGACCGAACCCGATATGAGGGTAAACGGGCATGATAATGTCTGGGCTATAGGCGACTGCGCTCTCATCACTAACGACTACGACAAGAAACCAAGCCCCTCAACGGGCCAATTCGCTGAAAGGGAAGGAAAACAGACGGCCATGAATATCGTGAGGGTAATGAAGGGGCAGAAAACAAAACCCTTCTCGTTCAAGCCGCTCGGGCAGCTGTGCGCCATAGGCGGGCACAACGCCGTTGCCGAATTTCTGGGTCTCCACATTTCCGGGATTATGGCGTGGTTTTTATGGCGGTCTGTTTACCTGTTCAAGCTCCCTACGTTTTCTCATCAGGTAAAAGTCGGCTTTGACTGGGCATGGGAATTTTTCTACTCGCGAGACCTCGCTCATCCGAAAGGGGACAAGACGGAGCGGGTATCACAGGCCCATTTCGAGGCGGGGGATTATGTGTTCAGGCAAGGCGATCCGTCGAACAGCTTTTATATTATTGAATCGGGTGAGTTCGAGGTGGTGAGGAAGGCTAAAGACGGCGAGGGGGAAAATGTTATCGCCGTTTTGGGACCGGGCGATTTCTTCGGCGAGATTGCGCTTATTGAGAACCGCAACAGAACTTCGGGCGTTCGCGCGAGGACGGACGCGGAGCTTACTGTCATGGGAAAAAAGGTCTTCGAGCAAATCTCCACCTCTCTCGCTCCGTTCAAGGATTTTCTCGCAGCGGCCGTGAAAAGGCGTAGCGGTAATCTCTGGCAGAGAATACCCGTCGCGCACGACATACTTAAAGACCAGCAGCTCTCAGTGTTCATAAAGCCTGTGGAGGTTACTTTAACGCCCATGGACACTTTCCAGGACGCCGTGGAACAATTCAGCAGGCAGGACCTGGATTTTTGCTGCGTTGTGGA
>Ga0307426_1000652_pt1 | contig 23623 bp, 18 predicted proteins | sample SalMarWE160340MG_FD_202165 | JGI IMG/M metagenome (GOLD analysis project Ga0307426, IMG submission 202165) | Salt marsh sediment microbial communities from the Plum Island Ecosystem LTER, Massachusetts, United States - WE1603-40 | ecosystem: Environmental > Aquatic > Marine > Intertidal zone >...
GCGCAGTGGTGACCTGCCCTGATTGCGATGCCCTCACCGTCAAGGATCGTCGCGATGTCGTGTGGATGGATCCCGTCCATCGTGAAGCTCACCACACCGCCACGGTCGGTCGTGTCCTTCGGCCCGTGGATCGTCAGCCCCGGAATCCCGGCTAGACGCGCGAGCGCCAAGGTGGTCAGCTCGTGATCGTGCGCGGCGACCGTCTCCATGCCGATCGCGTCCAGATAGTCGATCGCCGCCGCCAGACCCACCGCTTCGACGAACGGCGGCGTGCCTGCTTCGAAGCGGTGGGGGATCGGCGCCCAGGTCGATGACTCGAGCTGTACGTCGGAGATCATCTCGCCGCCACCTTCGTACGGTTCCATCTCCTCAAAGCGGTCCATGCGCCCCCACAGCACGCCGACGCCCGTTGGGCCGAGCATCTTGTGACCCGAGAACGCCAGGAAGTCGGCGCCGATCTCGTTCACTTCGACGGGGAAGTGCGGGACGAGCTGAGCGGCGTCGACGACCACCAACGCACCGCGATCTCTCGCAATGGCCGCGATCTCGCCAACCGGCGGCATCGTGCCGAGCACGTTCGACATACCCGTGATCGCAACGACTTTCACCGTGTCGTCGAGCAGGTCTGCGAAGGCGTCGAGATCCAGCCGGTAGTCGGCTGTGAACGGTGTGTAGGCGAGGCGGGCACCCGTGTAGCGGGCGACCATCTGCCATGGCACGATGTTGGCGTGGTGCTCCATCAGCGTCAGCAAGATCGTGTCGCCCGACTTGAGATGGTTGAGTCCCCACCCATAGGCAATGGTGTTCAGCCCTGATGTGGTGCCGTGCACGAACGCCACCTGGGTCGGCGATGTTCCGATGAACCTGGCGACGGTGCTCCGTGCCGATTCGTAGGCTGCCGTCGATTCTTCGGAGAGGGTGTAGGCGCCTCGGTAGACGTTGCCGTACCGAGACCGGTATAGGTCGTCCATTGCGTCGAGCACTTGCGTAGGTTTCTGACTGGACGCAGCGGAGTCGAGGAACACGAGCGGCTTGTCGTGGATCGTCCTCGACAGGATCGGGAAATCCGTTCGGAGGTGTGACAGATCCGTCTTCACACGTGAGCCCTGAACCCTTCGTACCCTTCCTTCTCCAACCTCTGTGCCAGCTCCGGCCCACCCGATTCCACAACGTGCCCATCGAAGAACACGTGTACGAAGTGCGGCGTGATGTAGTCCAGCAGGCGCTGGTAGTGGGTGATGATCAAGAACCCTCGCTCCGGTGTCGCGAGACGCTTGGCGCCCTCCGCCACGATCTTCAAAGCGTCGATGTCGAGCCCCGAGTCCGTCTCGTCCATGATCGCCAGCTCAGGCTGAAGCAGCGTCATCTGGAGCAGCTCGTTGCGCTTGCGCTCACCACCGGAGAACCCCTCGTTCAGGTAGCGGTCGGCGAACGAAGCTTCCATGCCGATCTCCCGCATCGCGTCGGTGACCTTGAGGCGCATCTCGAGGACGGTGAGATCGACTCCCAGCCGGTTCGACAGGGCAGTTCGAAGGAAGTTGACGAGTGTCACCCCTGGGATGTCCTCGGGGTACTGGAACGCGAGGAACATGCCCAGCAGCGCACGTCGGTCGGGGGCCATGCCGACGACATCCTCACCTTTGAGCAGGATCTCTCCGTTGGTCACCCGATAGGTGGGATTGCCCATGAGCACGTTGGCGAGCGTCGACTTCCCGGAGCCGTTCGGACCCATGAGGGCGTGGATCTCGCCACGATTCACGACGAGGTCGACGCCTTTCAGGATCTCGGCACCGTCGACAGACGCGTGCAGGTTTCTGATCTCGAGAAGGGGTTGCTCGGACATGGCACGTAGCCTACTTAGCCCTACACCCGTAGTGGGAATGCGGGCCTTGTCGCGGCCGATCGCCCGACCCGGCCGGCTCAGCCGGCAGTTGCCCCTTCGTTCAGTTGTGCGTCGACGGTCGACTCGATCGACATCTGGAGGTCGGTCGAACCGTTTCCCTCAGACGAAGAGATGCCCATGTGCATCGACATCGGTATCGAGTACGCCTGATGGACCTTGCGAACGATGCCCGCCTCCTGGTCGAACCAGTAGGTACCCGAGCCACTCGACTCGCCGACCGAAACCACGAACTCGATCGTCGGGATCGGCTCTGTCGTGGACGTGTCTTGTCCCATTGACGCGAACCCCTCGATCAGTGCCTGGAACAGCTGGCCGAGGTCGATGTCCGCGCCGGACGACGTGGCGGTGAAGTCGATCACCACTACGTCGTGCCCGTCGACCGTGTCGGTGCCCGTCACGGTGTAGGTGACCGACGTGACAACGGTCTGGTCGGTGTCTGGGATGTCCTGTGACTGCTCCCCGGTCCAAGAATCGCCGATGGTGAGTGCATGGTCAGGGAACTCGGGGCCGAACGGCTGATCGAGTCCACCCGAGGTCAGGCCACCGAACAGGGCGAAAGGATCACCGAAGAACTGTGCATCCGACGGTACGGTCGTGCCGTCGACAGACACCGGTCGGCCGTACTTGTCGAGCACGATCGTCGTGTCTGGTACCTCGACCAGGTCAGGGACCGTTCCCGATTGGACATCGGAGTCGGTGACGGGCTCGCCGTCGACCGTGCCTTCGACGTTCACATCGTCGAAGGTTCCCGAGATGTGCATCGTTGTCGTGTCGGCCTCCGGCCCGTCCGAGAGGTCGTAGTGGACCGTCCCGTCGATGCTGGTGTTGACGTCGACGTCGCCGGGCGCGTCGGTGCCACCGAACATGCCCGGATCGCCCTCGACGGTCGTGGTCATCGTGAGATGTTGGGCGAGTGAGATGTCGTACGTGTAGGAGTCGCCTGCGGCGTACGAGTAGGCGAGTACGGCCGCCGGCACCGGGGGTTGGGTGGTTGTCGTTGTCGCCGGTTCGTTCCCGGCGGTCGTTGTGGTCGCCGCCCCGCTCGAGCACCCGGTGAGGGCGAGCGCGAAGGCTGCAATGAGGATTCGTGTGCGCATCTGTGTCCCTTCCACTCCTGAAGGGTATCGGAGAAACGAAGCAAGAGGTTGAGGGTCTGTGCGCTACCCGGTAAGGGCCTCCACGGCCTCATCGAGGTTCGAGAGGTCGGTGAGATCGAAGTGCTGGAGGTAGTACTTCGACACTCCGACCGACTCGAGCGCGGCGATCGTGTCTCTGACACGACTCGGCGGACCGATTGGAATCCCGTGATCCGCCCAGCGTTGCTCGAACTCGTCCGGGTCGCGATCTCTGGCGGCAGCCATCTTCACGAGGCGGTCTCGGTAGCTTCGCTCGTCTCGACCGGTCAGCACGGGCCCCATGACGCTCACGGCGATCGAGTTCGGATCCCTGCCGGCATCCTGCGCGGCCGACCGGAGCCGCTCGACTTTCGGGGCGATCTCGTCCGGTCGTCCGACGAAGGGGTTGTACTCGTCGGCGTGTGTGCCTGCGAGCGCCGGCGTCTTGTGTGGCCCAGAACCGCCGACGATCAGCCTGAGATCGGTCGGCCTGGGATGAACCTCGGCGTCGAGTGAGTAGTAGTCGCCGGCCATGGGGCCCTTGGCACGGCCGATGGCGTGCTCGACATAGCGCAGTGCTTCTTCGAGCCGATCGAACCGCTCTCTCCACGGCGGGAACGGCAACCCGAACGCCTGATGCTCGAGTTCCATCCATCCGGTCCCGATCCCGAGATCGAAGCGCCCCCCGGACATCTGGTCGATGGTCACGGCGTTCTTCGCGATGACCGCCGGATGACGGAATGTGATCGGTGACACGAGCACCGCCAGGCGGATCCTCGTCGTTTCCCTCGCAAGGCCTCCGAGGGTGGCGAACGCGTCGGTGGCATCCGGGTGGGGTTCGCGGTCGAAGTAGTAATGGTCGGATCGGGCGAAGGACACGAGCCCGACATGCTCTGCCCATCGCGCCGCGGCGAGGAGCTGGTCGTATGTGCCACCCATCTGGGGTTCCGTCATCAGCGCGAAGTCCATGGAGGCGATCGTAGCCAGCATCGGCTGTGACAGATGCCGGCGGTAGCATGACGCCATGAGGAGCGCGCCTCGATGACGAAGGTTCGGTGTGGACGGTGCCAAACACAGTTCGCCGTTCAGGGACCGGGCCGGTACCCCTGTCCTCAGTGCGGGGTGGTCAACGAAGTTCAGGCGGCGGTCGACGTGTCTCGAAGGGCGCCTGCGCCCCGGGCCACGTCTCCGCGGCGAACCTGCTCTGATTGTGGGTTCTCGTTCATCGTCGGTGACATCGAAGTTGCCGCGTGTCCCAACTGCGGCGCACAGGTCCCGTCCGGAGGTGGCATGTGAAGGATCAGTGGGAGCGGGAGTACGCCGAAGGAGCGAAGCGGCGGGACCGCTTCCAGACGATCTCATTCGAGGATGTCCCCGCCCTCGGAGTTCCCGAGGACGGCGATCCCGATCCGAACGTCGGCTATCCCGGTCAGTACCCGTACACGAGAGGCATCCACGCCACCGGGTATAGGGGCAGGTTGTGGACAACCCGCCAGTTCGCCGGTTTCGCCGGCGTGAAGGAGACCAACGAACGCTTCCGATCGCTCCTCGAGAAGGGACAGGATGGGCTGTCCGTCGCATTCGACATGCCGACGCTCATGGGCATCGACTCGGATGACCCAAGATCGCTTGGCGAAGTCGGAAAGTGCGGCGTGGCCGTCGACTCGGCGGACGACATGGCGAAGCTGTTCGAGGGGATCCCGCTCGGGCGCGTGTCCGTATCGATGACGATCAATGGGCCCGCCGAAGTGATCTTCGCGTTCCTGCTGGTTGCCGCAGAGGAACAAGGGGTCGATTGGTGCAACGTGCGCGGCACCCTTCAAAACGACATCCTCAAAGAGTACATCGCGCAGAAGGAGTGGATCTTCCCTCCGGTCCCGCACATGCGGATCATCGTGGACATGATCGACTTCTGCACGCGGGAGGTGCCCCAGTGGAACACCATCTCGATCTCCGGGTACCACATCCGTGAGGCGGGTGCGACCGCCGCTCAGGAACTCGCCTTCACTCTCGGGGATGGCTTCGCCTACGTAGAAGCCTGCCTGCGTCGAGGGCTCGAGATCGCCGACTTCGCTCCCCGACTCTCGTTCTTCTTCGACGCGCACCTGGACTTCTTCGAGGAGATCGCCAAGTTCAGGGCTGCCCGCCGTATCTGGGCCCGGTGGATGCGCGACGTGTACGGCGTGACCGACGAACCCTCGCTGAAGTTGCGGTTCCACACCCAGACCGCCGGCGTCTCACTGACCGCACAGCAGCCCGAGAACAACATCGTTCGTACCGCCATCGAAGCGCTCGCCGCGGTGCTGGGCGGGACCCAGAGCCTGCACGCGAACGCTCTCGACGAGGTGTACGCATTGCCGACCGAGAAGGCCGCCGAGATCGCCCTGCGGACCCAGCAGGTCATCGCCGAGGAGACGGGCGTCGCCAATACGGTCGACCCGCTCGGAGGATCGTGGTTCGTCGAGGCTCTGACCGACAAGGTCGAGGCACGGGCCGAAGAGATCCTCCAGAAGGTGCGCGCCATGGGTAGCGGGTCCATGCTCGACGGGACCCTGCGGGGTATCGAGGAGAACTACTTCCAGGGAGCGGTCGCCGACTCCGCCTATGAGTTCGAGAAGGCGGTCGGGACGGGCGAACGGTCGATCGTGGGTGTCAACGTCTACGTCGACGACGAGGAGACCCGGATCGAGACGCTCGTGATTCCCCAGCAGGTGGAGATGGACCAGCGTCTTGCCGTCGAGAGTGTTCGCGGAGCCCGCGACCCGCAGGCAGTCGACTCGGTGTTGAAGGCGCTCGAGGAGGGCGCTCAGGGTGACGCCAATCTCATGGAGCTGATGGTCGACGCTGCCAGAGTCCGGGCGACCGAAGGGGAGATCATCGCCACGCTGAAGCGAGTGTTTGGGCCATACCATGAATCGGTTCGCATCTGATCTACGGCACGCCGTTGTGCGGGCGGTCATCGCAGGGTGGTTCGCGGTCGCACCGTCGACCGTTCCCGCGTGGCGGCTGTCCGTGTCACCACCTCCGGCGAGCGTCCTGCTGGTCGGCGAACCTGTACGCTGGTTCTCGAGAGGAGGTTCGGATGGCACGTGTTGATGAGCCCGAGTCAGTACCCGAGCCGGAGGCGGAGGACTTCCGGGATGCACTCGTCGATGCGTTCAACGCGCGTGATCTCGACGGCATCGCTGAACTCCTGAGCGAGAGCGTGACGTCGGACGTGTTCGAAGGTGTCGGTGTCGAGGCAGCACTCGAAGGTCTCAGCGATTTCTGGATGCGCTACCCGAGCCTCGTCGCGTCCCGCGGTGACTGTGAGAACGACTGCGTGGTCGCCCTGTGGCTGCCCGATGAGGAGGGCGTGTTTCGCTCGATGGGGTTCCTCGAGCTGACCATCGAGGATGACCAGATCGAGCACGTGAGCTACATCGACGATGACGACGCGGACTTCCACGCAGAACCGCCGGACGAGGAGGAACTCGCCGAGTGGCTCGACTGGGCCGAATGGGACCGTGGCGAGGAGGCCGTGGCGGAGGGGCCGTTCGGCTGATGGGCAGGCTCAGACGGTTCCAACAGAGCCGCTATGTCGGGACTCGTGACACGATGCGGTTCTACGACTGCGATGACGAGGAGCAGCTCGAAGCGCTCGAGGTTCGTGTCGAGACCGATGACCTCCTCGACCGGAAGCTGCTGTCATCGTTCGCACCGGACGAGCCGTCGGAGGCCCGCAACCGGGGGTTCCGGGCAGTCACGTGAACGTTCCAACCAGGAGTTCCGTCACGCGATCGTGACGGAAGACGAAGAAGTGGTCGCTGCCTGCCAGCACCTCCACGGTTGCCCCGATCTGTTCGCCATACGCGCGTGTCGCAGCAACGGTCGCGAACTGGTCCCGATCGCCGATGATCAGTGTCCTGCGTCCTCGAGCGAGTGTGTGAGGGGGCGAGTACATTCCCAGTGGCAACGCGATTCCTGCGTACGGTGACGTATCCCCGGTGCGAGCCTGCCAGCGCAGCGACGTGAGCGCACCGAACGACCAACCGGCGAGTGAGAGTGTCAGGTCGGGATGCCCGTCTCGTGCGGCGGTGACCGCCGCGTCCACGTCCTTGATCTCTTCGGTGCCGCCGCCCCACGCGCCCGTCGACGCACCGACGCCTCGGAAGTTGAAACGCAGCACGGCGAGTCCTGCATCGACCAGCCCACGGGTGACACGGTGCATCAGCGGCGCGTGCATCGTGCCTCCGTACTGAGGGTGCGGGTGGCAGAAAACCACCACACCCCGTGCATGCGCGGGTTGGTCCCACCGGGCGTCGAGGACGGCTCCATCCGACGTGGCGAGCGTCGCGTTCGAGGAGGGCAGTCTGACCATCGGCACGACAGTAGTGGTGGGCGGGGAGTCGGGATCCGCCGAGGTCCGTCAAGGATCCCGGGCCACTATCCTCGGGACTCTCACACGGAGGAGCTCTTTGTACGACGTCGTGATCATTGGTGCCGGTCCGGGTGGGTATGCGGCGGCCCTCTACGCCCACAACTTCGGCCTGAGCGTCGCGCTCATCGAGAAGGATCAGCAGGTCGGCGGCACGTGTCTCAACAGGGGGTGCATCCCCGCCAAGCACTGGCTTCACATCGCCGAGGTGTACTCGACGGTCAAGGATGCCGCGACGTTCGGCGTGATGGCAGGCGAGCCGTCGATCGACTGGGGCGTTGCGCTCGCTCGCAAGAACGACATCGTCGGCGGACTCACCAAGGGCCTGGCTGGTTTGCTCAGGTCGCGGGGGGTGGAACTCGTGTCCGGATTCGGACGCCTCGCCGGACCCGGGGAGGTGCACGTCGCCGGGCCGGAGGGCGAACAGGTCCTCGAAGGGCGCTCGGTCATCGTTGCCACCGGCTCGGCACCGAGGTCGATCCCCGGCTACGAGATCGACGGCACGCACATCGTCACCTCCGACGAGGCGCTCGACTGGACGGGACGCCCGCAGCGGGTGGCGATTATCGGTGCCGGTGCGATCGGCTGTGAGTTCGCGTCGATGCTCGTCGACGTCGGCAGCGAGGTGCACCTGTTCGAGATGATGGACCAGATCGTTCCGGATGCCGACGCGGATGCCGCTGCCGAACTGGCCAAGAACCTGAAACGGCACGGGGTGAAGATCCGCACGTCGATCCAGGTCGGAGCGCCGCAGATTGGCGAGACGGGCGTCGTCGTGCCGTTCGGCGACGACTCGGTGGAAGTCGATGTCGTGCTCGTCGCCGTCGGCCGCAGGCCGCTCACCGAAGGGGTCGGTCTGGAGACCACCAAGGCGGTCGTCGACCGTGGGTACGTCGAGGTGGATCGGGCAACCATGCAGACCACCGAACCGGGCGTGTACGCCATCGGGGACATCGTTGCGGGCACCCCGCAGCTCGCACACGTCGGGTTCGCCGAAGGGATTGCGGCCATTACCTACATCGCCACCGGCGAGACCCAACCGGTCGACTACCGGGCGATCCCGCTCGTCGTGTACACGCACCCGGAGATGGCCGAGGTCGGCTACTCGGAGGCCAAGGCGAAGGAGCTGGGCTACGACGTGGAAGTCGCAACTCACGGCTTCACCGCCGTTGGGCGAGCCAAGATCATCGGGCAGAACCGGGGAATCGTGAAGATCGTCTCGGAGAAGAACGGCCCAATCCTCGGCGCGTCGATCGTCGGTCCGCAGGCCGGTGAGATGATCCATGAGATGATGTACGCAGTGGGGTGGGAGGCGTTGCCGTCCGAGGCGGCGGCGTTCATTCACGCCCACCCGACGCTTTCCGAAGCGGTGGGAGAGACGCTGCTCACCGCTAGCGGGCGGAGCCTGCATTGAAGCTGCAGCGATAGGGAGGAGCGAGGATGGCCACCACTGTCAACATGCCGCAGCTCGGCGAAACGGTCACCGAGGGAACAGTCCTCTCCTGGCCGAAGAAGGTCGGGGATACGATCCGAGAGGACGAGGTACTCGTCGAAGTATCCACCGACAAGGTCGACACGGAGATCCCTTCGCCCGTGGCAGGGACGATCCTCGACATCCTCGTTCCCGAAGGTGAGACCGTGAAAGTCGGGACACCGATGGTGGTGATCGGCGAAGCCGGCGAGGCGCCCGAACGGCAGCCTGTCGAGGCTGCCACACCTCCTCCGTCGCCAACGCCCGAACCGGCGCCGACGCCCGAGCCGGTCGTGTCTTCATCGCCCGCGCCGCCCGTTTCCCAGTCGGCGCCCACGCCCGAACCGACGCCGACGCCCGAACCGACGCCGACGCCCGAACCGGTCGTGTCTGAGCCGACTCCTGCCGCTCCTGAAGAGGCGCCGGTCGTGTCTTCACCGACCGCGCCGCCCGTTTCCGAGCCGGCCCCCACGCCCGAATTCATCGCCTCGGCTGCAGAAGCCGTTCTTCCGGACGAGCGCCGCTTCCTGTCGCCGGTGGTGCGCAAGCTGGCCCGTGAGAACGACCTGGACCTCTCCGTCATCGAGGGGACCGGTCGTGGAGGACGCGTCACCCGCAACGACGTGCTCGCTTATCTGGAACACCACCCCGCGTCGGAGCGTGCTCCTGCGCCGGTGGCGCCTCCCGCACCGGCCCCGGCTCCTGCCTTGCCGGCAACAGCTCCTGCGGCGACCGAGCAGGGAGCACCCGGCGAGATCCCGCTGCTTCCAGGCGACGAAGTACGCGACTTGACCAGGCTGCGCGCTCGGATCGGCGAGAACATGACCATCGCCAAGCGCACGGCAGCGCATGTGTGGACGTCCGTCGAGGTCGACTTCGAAGCCGTCGAGCGAGTGCGGCAGCGCCAGCGGGCGTCGTTCAAAGAACGAGAGGGCTTCTCGCTCACCTATCTGCCCTTCATCGCCCGGGCCACAGTCGATGCACTCAAAGAGTTCCCCGTCGTCAACTCGTCGTTCTACCTGCAACAGAAGAAGGCCGTATTCCATTCGGTGGTCAACCTCGGCATCGCCGTCAACGTCGTCGACAAGGGGCTCATCGTCACCTCCATGAAGGATGCAGACGGGCTCCGGCTCGTCGGGCTCGCCCGACGTATCAGGGAACTCTCGGAAAAAGCTCGGGGTGGGACCCTCGATCCCGACGACGTCACCGGGTTCACGTTCACCATCACCAACCCTGGCCCATACGGCTCGTTCATGTCGGCGCCGATCCTGCCGTTGCCCAACGTCGGGATCCTGTCCACCGACACGATCGTGAAACGCCCGACGGTCGTCACTACGGCCGACGGGCAGGACATGATCGCGATCCACCCGATCGGCTACCTCGGACTCACATGGGACCATCGGGCATTCGACGGGGTGACCGCCGTCGAGTTCCTGATCAGAATCAAGGAGAACCTCGAGCAGTGGGATTGGCGACAGGAACTGGCTTAGGCTCGCTGCGCTCGCGTTTCCTCCCCTCGCGAGGCCGAAGGCCGAGTGTTGGGGGAGGTGTACTCGGCCGGAGGCCGAGTACAGAGGGGGCGGTTCCCAGCAACGGAGATCGCGCACGACCCCCCTACCCCAGCGGCTTCACCGCTGCGGTACTTTCCCCCCAACGCCCAACGCTGGGGGGACCAACGACGAGGTACGCCCGAAGGACTCTTTCATGCTGAGAACACGATGGCTCGGTCGGCTTTCATATGCGGAGGCATGGGACCTCCAAAAGGCCCTCCATGAGGGCCGCACAGAGGGCCGCACCCTCGACGACTATCTGATCCTCCTCGAGCATCCACATGTCTACACGATCGGCAGGCACGGAAACCGATCCAACATGCTCATCACCGACGAGCGCCTCGCCCAACTCAACGCTGAAGTCTTCGACGTCGATCGCGGTGGCGACATCACCTACCACGGTCCCGGCCAACTCGTCGGCTACCCGATCATCCGACTCGCCGATCCCAAGCGGGTGTCGGAGTACGTGCACACGCTCGAAGCCGCGCTGATCGCCACGCTGGCCGACTTCGGCATCGAGTCATGGACCGAACATGAGCCGACCGGGGTCTGGACTGACGCCGGCAAGGTGGCCGCCATCGGTATCAGAGTCGCCGACGGGGTGACGATGCATGGTTTCGCGTTGAACGTTTCGACCGACATGGCGTACTTCGGCCACATCAACCCGTGCGGCATCATCGACCGTTCCGTCGCCTCCATGCAGGAACTCCTTGGTCGCGATGTCTCGATCGAGGAGGTCGTGGAACGGTTCGTTCCCCGGTTCATCGAGGCATTCGGCTACGAGGAGACCGAGACGCAGCTCGGTGCGTTCACCAGAGGGCAGGGCAAGCCCAGGGCGTTCGAGGTTGACAGGCTGCTCGCCGATGGCACGTTCTCACCCGACCGACACGACACGATCCCCGTCACGTTGAAAGGGGGTCGGTTGCCGGGTGAACCGGAGCGACCCGACTGGATGCGCGTCAAGGCGCACATGGGTCCCGAGTACGCCGGTCTCAAGTCGATGATGCGGGGTCTTCGACTCAACACGGTCTGCGAAGACGCAGGATGTCCGAACATCTACGAGTGCTGGGCGTCGGGGACGTCGACGCTGATGATCCTCGGCAACCTGTGTACGAGGGCCTGCTCGTTCTGCGACGTTGCGACCGGCAAACCCACAGAACTCGATCTGGAGGAACCGGAACGGGCAGCCGAGGCGATCGAACGGATGGGGCTGCGGCACGCGGTCATCACCTCGGTCAACCGGGATGACCTCGATGACGGTGGCTCGAAGGTGTTCGCCATGACTATCGACGCGGTCCACCGGCGGGTACCCGACTGTGACGTCGAGGTGCTGATTCCCGACTTCAAGGGTTCGAGACGCGATCTCGAGACGGTGATGGACGCCCTGCCGGAGGTCCTCAATCACAACACCGAGACCGTGCTTCGCCTCCAACGCGACGTGAGGACGGCTGCCAACTACGGGCGGTCGCTCGCCCTGCTGGCGAGGGCGAAGTGGCTCAACCCATCCGGGACGGTCAAGTCGGGTCTGATCGTCGGGATGGGGGAGACGAGAGAAGAGGTGCTCGGCGCCTTGGCTGACCTTCGCGCGGTTGGCGTCGACATCGTCACGATCGGCCAGTACCTGCGACCGACCGCCAAACATCGTCCGATCCACCGGTATGTACATCCCGACGAGTTCGCCGAGTACAAGACCGACGGGGAGTCGCTCGGCCTCGCCCATGTCGAGTCCGGGCCGCTGGTGCGTTCGAGCTATCACGCCAGGGAAGCGACGGAGGCGGCGAGAGCAGCGGTGCCCGTGTCGTGAACCACCACGCGAGGATCGAGGCGGCGCGGGGGCTGATGGCCCGTAGAGGGATCGACGCGATGTTGCTGTCGGTCGGGTCGGATCTTCCCTACTTCACCGGGTATGTGGCCATGCCGTTGGAGCGTCTCACGATGCTCGTTCTGCCCGTGGCCGAACCGGCCGTACTCATCGTTCCCGAGCTGGAGGCGCCGCGGGTGGTCGAGATCCCCGGCCTGTTCGACATGCACCCATGGGGAGAAACGGAACAGCCCATGTCGATCGTCGCCGGCTTGTTGAACGGCGCGTACAAGATCGCGATCGGTGACCAGACGTGGTCGACGTTCCTGTTGCAGCTTCAGGAGCGGTTGCCGTCGGTGATGTTCGTACCGGGGTCGCTGTTGACCGCAGAGCTGAGGATGCGAAAGGATCCCGACGAAGTCGCGATGCTGCGGCGGGCAGGGGCCGCAGCGGACAGGGTCGCCGGCCGTTTGGCCGGTATCAGATTCGCCGGCAGAACGGAGCGGGAACTGTCGCGGGTGATCTCCGAGATGCTGATCGAAGAGGGACACGAGACCGTCGGCTTCGCGATCGTCGGCTCCGGGCCTAATGGGGCGTCGCCGCACCACGAGGCATCTGATCGTGTCATCGAGGTCGGTGACGCCGTTGTATGCGACTTCGGAGGGTCGCTCGGAGGGTATTGGTCCGACACGACCCGCATGTTCGTCGTCGATCACCCGCCGGAGGGGTTCGAGGACCCGTTCCGGGTATTGCACAGTGCCCAAGCGGCCGCTGTCGACGCCGTGCAGCCGGGCGTGACCGCCGCTTCGATCGACGCCGTGGCCCGTGATGTGATCACCGAGGCCGGGTATGGCGAGTACTTCATTCACAGGACGGGTCACGGGATCGGCACGGACGTGCACGAGCACCCCTACATCGTCGAAGGCAACGACACGGTGCTGGAACCGGGGATGACGTTCTCGATCGAACCTGGCATCTACCTTCCGGGCCGGTTCGGGATGCGGATCGAGGACATCGTCGCCGTGACCCCCGACGGTGTGGAGCGGCTCAACACATCACGGCGAGACGTCACCATGGTCGGCTGACCCCGACCTCCGCGCTTCTTGCGTGAGTTGCGTTGACAGTGTCTACCTAGGTCACGCCAGAACGCGGGTGGGGAAGCCCCCGTTGCTTCCTGCTCGGGTAACCTCATGAAGCCATGCGCTCGCGCTTCCTGGCTCGTACGGCCATTCTCGATCTCCTCTCCCTGGCGGCAGGGGTCATCGTCGCGTCGTTGATCGTCTTCGACAGGGCGCTCCCGTGGCAGTTCCGATTGGACGTGTGGCCGATGCTCAGCTATCTGGCCGTGGGACTTGTGCTTGGGACCGTGTTCTCCGCCAGGACATGGGGTACTGCTGTGCCGCGACCCTCGTACGGAAGAGCCGTCACCATCGTGATGCTCTCTGTCGGGTTGACGGCGCTCCTGCTCATCGGGAGCAGGTCGTACTTCTCTCGACCGTTCATCGCATTCACAGCGGTCGTGTGGTTGACCGCCGCCATCGCGCACAGGGCGGTTGCCCGATCACGGCCGTGGTCGGAGCGAATGGTGTTGATCACGAACCAGAAGGAGTTCCTCGACCATCTGCGCCTGGCTCCACACGCCGAGATCATCACCTTGCTCGACCCTCATGGACCAAATGGAGCGACGCCGCTCCACGAGGGGGAGTCGTTGGCCGTCGACCTGCGCGAGGTTCTGTCGGAGTCGATGGCCCGCTACGTTGCGTCGACATCCCTCGCGGGGTTCCCGGTTCGCTCGTTGGCCAACGTGTACGAGGAGCACACCGGCCGTCTCGCCCTCGCCCACATCACCGAAGGATGGGAAGTGTCGGCTCCGCTCCAGCGCACATCGTTGTACGGGTCGGTGAAGCGGATGATCGACTCGACGCTCGTCGTGGTGGTCTCGCCGCTCGCGCTCGTGCTCGGTGCGTTGATCTGGTTGATCATCAGGGTGGATTCGAGGGGCCCTGCCGTCTTCACGCAGGAGCGGGTGGGACGAAACGGCGAGGTGTTCACGTTGTACAAGTTCCGGACGATGGTGGACGGTGCGGATGATGACGGTCCGAAGTTCGCCGTCGTCGACGACGAGCGACTGACTCGGGTTGGCAGGTGGCTTCGCCGATATCGAGTGGACGAGTTGCCGCAGCTGTTCAATGTGCTGAAGGGTGACTTGAGCCTGGTAGGTCCGAGACCTGAACAGCCGGAGTTCGTCGACGCGTTCGTAGAGACCATTCCCTTCTACGCATACCGCCACCTGATCCGGCCTGGCGTGACGGGCTGGGCCCAGGTCAACTACGGGTACGCGGAGAACGAGGCCGACACGGTCGAGAAGCTCACCTACGACCTGTACTACGTGAAGCACATGTCGCTCTGGCTCGACCTCGATGTTCTCGGTAGGAGCGTGTGGACCGTGCTGTCCGGCTTCGGGGCGCAGTAGTCGCATGAGTCGTCTCCTCGGCTGGGCCTCGAAGCTTCCTCGTGGTCTCCAGACCGCGCTGAAGTCGTTGCCGGGCGCAGCGTATCTGCGCATGCTGGCCGCGGGCACTCCCAAGCTGGCTGGCCCGGGCGTGGGGGAGCCGCGCGCCGTCGTGTATCTGCCGACCTGGCTTCGGTGGGAAGGCATGCGTCAGCGACCCCAGTATCTCCTCGAGTCGTTTGCAAGGTCGGGGCATCCCGTGTACTTCGTCGATCCGCGTGAGGAAGGCTCACGAATGGCCAATGGTGTGCAGATCGTCACAAGCCTGAGGGATGTGCCATCGAGCGGCGTGATCCTCTATGTGCACTTCGCTCCGGTGCGAAGGATGTTCCGCCTCTTCAAGGACCCGGTCGTGCTGTACGACATCCTCGATGATCTGTCGATCTATCAGCGCAGCGAGGCGGGCATGCCCGCGCGAAACAGGGTGGCCGCTCACCATCCGGTCGTGATGCAACGAGCCGATCTGGTCACCGTGTCAAATGAGGTGCTGATGGCGCGCTACGGACCCACGCGACCTGACGTGATACTCGTACCGAACGGCGTCGATGTGGAGCGATTCTCCGTGCCTGTTCCGAAACCGGACGATCTCCCGGTCGGGTCGATTGTCGGGTATCACGGTGCCGTCGCACCTTGGTTCGACTTCGAGCTGTTCACACGGGTGGTGTCTTCTTGTCCGGACCTCCAGTTCGTTCTGGTCGGCCCGGTCGATCCCGAGGTGGCAGGCGACGCCGCTCGTGTCGCGAAGCTGCCCAACGTGCATGTGTTGGGGGAGCGTGCGAGCAGTTCGATGCCCGGTTATGTGCAGGCGTTCGATGTGGGTGCCATCTGGTTCAAGGTGAACCACATGACGCGCGGCGTCACACCGCTGAAGATGTATGAATGTCGCGCAGCTGGGACTCCGTGTGTTGCGACGCCGCTGCCGGCCTGTGTGGCGGAGCCAGGGGTCGCTACCAGCGACAATCCCGAAGGGTTCACCGCCGCCATACGGGATGCCCTGGCCGGGCCGACGAGCGACTCGGCTGACCGGTCCATTGGCTGGGATGAGCGATTGGCGCCGGTGCTGGAGAGGCTGGCGGTGCTTGGTCTTGATCGTGTTCGCTGACTATCTGATGGCGCGGTCTGCCGCGTCGGCGAGAGTCAAGACGCGCTGGTCCCACGTGTTGTTGCGGGCCGTGCGTCGCATTCGCGTCGCATAGCCGGCATCGTCGCGAAGGGCGACAGCGTCTCGAAGACGCTGGACATACTCGCCGGCATCGTGGCTGACCAGGACCCCCGGATATCCGCCCGCTTCGCGCAGATCGGGGATGACGATCGGCTTTCCGCCTGCCATGTACTCGAATAACTTGAGAGGTGAGACGCTGTGCGTGACGTCACTCACTTGGAACGGGATCGTTGCAACGTCGAAGCGTTCGAGGTAGGCGGGGAGTTCTGCGTACGGTTTCGGGCCCAGCCAGGTGACGTTCGGGAGATCGAGAATCCGCGACCTGCCGAGCGTACCGTCGTAGTCGGGTCCGATGAACACGAACTCGTGGTCTGGGAGTTGCTGCGTCGAGTGACGGATGAGGTCGTAGTCGAGCCACTCGGCGAGTGCTCCGTAGTAGCCGATGATCGGCCGGCCGAGTTCCAGGATCGGTTCCAGATCCTCGGGTGTGTCGTCGCCTGGCCGGTAGTAGGCGAAGTGCCCGTAGTCCACTCCGTTGGGGAGCAGCATCGCGTCCGGACGGCGCTCCAGCAGGTGACTGTGGAGATCACGTGCCGAGCCGGTGACGAGGTCGGCGTGCAGGACGGCGTCGTCGTGCCATCTCCCCAGGTCCGCAAGCGAGTACGCCGCGGTGAACACCTCCAGCTCGTCGATGTGGTCGTAGACCGTCACGGCGTCCGGGAGGTTCCGGCTCCAATCGAAGTTGTAGACGTACGTGATGACCAACGGATGGGGGACGCGGGTGAGAACATCGATCGCCTGATCGGGAACCTGCGCCAGGTACATGCGCGGGAGATACTCACGAAACCCCCTGACCCTCTCGGCGTTGTTGGCGCGCAGGTTGTAGATCACCACGTAGCCCATCCGGGCGAATGCGAGCGCCATCTGCTGCGGCCGTTGGAACAGTGTCACTGCCCACCCGATGCCGGGAGGAAAGATCACGAATCCTGGCGCATCCTCGTGACGACCGAGGATCCTGTCGAGCTCACCCTGGGATCCCTCTCGGGCTTCGGCTAGCGCGACGGTGTCGAGCGCATCCTCCTCCTGCTCCCCCGTGTTCTTCCCTCTCACTCTCCGCACCGCGGACTCCGCGTACCCGCGCGCCGTCCAGTAGCTGCGAGTGAGTCGCATCGCCTTGCTGTTCCACAGCTCGTTGAACCGATCCTGGGTGATCTCGACCAGTTGCTGCTCTTGTTCGAGGCGGGCCGTCGTTTCCGAGAGTCGATCGCGTAGCGATGGTGCGTCGTTTTCCAGTGTGGAGTTCTCGATGACACGGTCCAGCGTGACCGTGCGGATCGCGTCGATCGTCTCGTTCTCCAGCGGCGGAGGGGCCAGGCGTCCGTCGAGGAAGTCTGCGAGCAGGCGTGTGTTCCTTCGCGCGTTCTGCCTGATGCTCGACAGGCGTCCTCCCATCTGCGACTTGATTTCGTTGCGCCGTTCGAAGGTTGAGACGATCGTGTCGGCCAGACGCTGCGAGGTCAGGTCGGTCAGCTCGATCGTCAGGTCGTCGAGACCGAGATCGTGCATCGCTCGTCCAACTTTCGGGTCGTAGCCGAGGGCAACGACCGGTGTGGATGACACTGCCGCAAGTTCGATGCTGTGGAGACGCATGCCCACGACGAGTTCGGCCCCTGCGAGTAGGCCGGCAATCTCGGACGGTCCGTAGTCGCCTCGCAGGATCGTGGTCCTGTCGATGTGTTGCATCCGCTTGCAGATGGCGGCTGCAAGCGCCCCGTCGTTCTCGATTGGCGCGACCGAACGTTGGAAGGGGATGAACGTCAGGTCGACTCCAAGCCTTTCGATCACCGCGTCCAGGCCGGCGGCGGTCTCGGTGACCCAGCCGGCCCGGGTTGGGTGCTCCCCCCAGGGGCGAAGGGCGACCGCGATCGTCGGTCCGAGCGGGGCCGGTTGGTGTGGCACTACTTCGAGCAGGTAGGCCGGGTCTGTCGAGACAACAACATCGGTGCGGTCCACTCCGGCGTCTCTGAGCAGCGAAAGCGATGCATCGTCACGCACGCTGATCGCTGCCGCCTGAGCAAAAGCGAGCCGTGTGTAGTCGCGGCCCTTCACAGTGCTGAGCGGACCGACGCCGACCCCGTAGATCATCAGAGGCGTGTCGGTGAGGCGTGCCAGGAGAGCGAAGCCCGTCCAGTTGTCGATGTTGGCGTGCCTCGGCGTCAGGATGTGCTCAGGTCGGGGCGGCCAGTGGTCCTGGAACAGGCCGCCGCCACCAAGAACCATGAAGTCGGTGTCCTTCGCTGCTCGGGCAGTCTCGCTGACGTCTTGCCAGTGAATGGCATCGACTCCGTACTCCAGTTCGGTGTCGCGAGGGTTCCCGGACACGACGGTGACCTTCGCTCCCGGTCGTAGGTCGCGAAGGTCGGCGAGGAGCGACGAGAGGATCGCTTCGTCGCCTGCGTTGCCGAAGCCGTAGTAGCCGGAAACGAGGATGTGAGGGTTCATGTCGGCGGCGAAGTGTACAGAGGTCCTGCCGTCGAACCCGGGCCGTCGGCAGTTCGCCGGTGGGCGTGGATGGCCCTCGCGTCTCTACACTCCCTGAACCATGGCCTCGTTCATCGTCTTCTACTACGGAAATACCGGTTCCTCCTGGCTCGTCGAAACGCTCGGCAGCGCGCCGGGTGTGATCATCCCCGCCTTCGAACCCGTTGAAGAATGGGCATGGAAGGCATCCGACGAAGACAAGCTCGAGTGGATTCGTAACGCACTCTCGCCGCCACTTGGGCGTGGAGGCGAGGCGTTCGAGTCGTGGGTTGCCGGTCTGGCACGATCTCCACAGTTCAACGGGCTTCCCGACAAGGAGTTCGAGTCCGTCGGGTTCAAGATGAACGGTCAGACGCTGGACGACCTCGAAGGGCTGATCCGGACCGCGTCGGAGGTCGGTGCCAAGGCGATCTTCCTCGAACGGGACAATCGTCTCAAGCATGCGTTGTCCCTGTACCGCTACCATGAGGAGTTCAAGAGCCAGTTCGATCACTCGGGGGTACGGCCGTCCACCAAGGTGGACTTCAAGAAGTTCGAACGCTGGCTCATCGACTCGCACCGTTTGCACTCGAACCAGCGCGCCTTCCGAGCGCTCGCCGCTTCCATGCTCGGCTGGGATCGGATGATCGACGTCACCTACGAGGACTTCATCACCTCCGAAGGCAAGGCAGCAGTGATCGATAGGCTGGCAGGCTTCCTGGGGCTCGACCGAAGCGCGATAGGCGAGTCGGGGTTTGCCAAGGCGACGCCGGACGGTTTGCAGCAGGCAGTCGTCAACTACGGACAGTTCAGGAAACGATTCATCGGAACTCCCCTCGAGGTCTACCTGGACGACTGGCGGGAGGGCTGAGACGATGAGCCCCGTCGCTCCTCTGGGATCGTGAGGCCCGTCCTGGACAGGCCGAGCCCACTGCTAGCCTTCCGCTCCGTCGACGATTCCCTGTGAAAGCCACTACCCACTACGACTCCGCGCAGATCAGGCGCCCGTTGCTGACCGAGTTCAGCAACTTCTGGTCGTACCGCGGTCTGCTCAGGTTGCTCGTCACCCGTGATCTCACCGTCCGCTACAAGCGTTCGATCCTGGGTGTCTGGTGGACGCTGCTGAACCCGCTGCTGACCACCGGGATCATGTGGCTGGTGTTCGGTCAGCTGTTCAAGAATCGGTTCGCTACCGGCGAGCCCTACGTGCTGTACCTCCTCGCAGGTGTGCTGCTGATGACGTTCTTCTCGCAGGGGATGATTTCGACGGGCGCCGCGATCACCAATGCGTCGGGAATCCTCTCGAAGGTGTACGTCCCGGCCGAGGTGTTCTCCCTTTCGACTGCCGTCGCTGCCGGTGTCAACTTCGTGATCGGCCTGGTCCCGCTGCTCATCATCCAGCTCACTTCGGGGGTTGGCATCCCCTGGACGGCGCTGCTGGTGCCGATCCCCGCACTCGCCATGCTCGGGCTGGTGACAGGGTTGGGGCTGCTCGTGGCATCGGCAGCGGTGTACTTCTACGACATTCTCGACATCACCCGAGTGCTGGTTCAGCTCGTCTACTACCTGACACCCGTGTTCTGGCCGGTTTCGATCGCGGGGCGTTTCGAGCCCTGGGTGAAGGCCAACCCGTTGTTCTCGTACGTTGACATGTTCCGAAACGTCGCGTACCGAGGGGTCCTCCCGCCCCTGTGGGAGCTGGTGGTGGTGGTGGGGTCGTCACTGGTGATACTTGCCTTCGGTGTGTGGGTGTTCTCGAAGGGCTGGAAGAATCTCGTGGGGTCGCTGTGAACGAGGTGCCGGTCCACGTGTCGGACGTGTCGCTTGCATACCGCCTGGCGCGCAACCGGGCCGGGACGTTCAAGGAGTTCGCCATCCAGATGCTTCGTCGGCAGGTCACGATCGAGAAGCTGTGGGCGGTGCAACACGCCTCGTTCGAGGTGAAGCGAGGCGAGGTGTTCGCGTTGATTGGTCCGAACGGCGCTGGCAAAACCACGCTGATGAAAGTGGTGGCCCGGGTGTTGCCACCGACTGATGGGCGCGTGATCGTGCGAGGCACGTTGGCGCCGATGATCTCGCTGGGTGCCGGCTTCAACCCCGAGTTGACCGGCTACGAGAACATTGTGCTGTATGGGACGCTGCTGGGCAGGGATCCTCGGGACATGCGCCAGAGCGCCGACCGTATCGCCGACTGGGCCGGACTCAACGAGTTCATGGACGTGCCGGTGCGTGCCTATTCGTCCGGCATGCTCGCGCGGCTCGGGTTCGCGATCGCTTCGGACATCGATCCGGACGTGCTGGTCGTGGACGAGGTGCTGGCGGTGGGTGATGAAGCGTTCCAGCGCAAGTCGTTCGATCGCATGATGGCAATGATGAACTCGGGTACCGCGGTACTGCTGGTCACACATCAGCTCGACAAGGTGCTCGAGATGGCCGACCGGGTGCTGTGGCTCGACAAGGGTCGAGTCAAGATGATCGGCGAACCCAAAGAGGTTGTGGGCCTCTACCGGGAGTCCGTCGGGTAGGAGGTCCGCTCTCTACCCCGCTTCTTGCGTGAGTTGCGTTGATACTGTCGACGGTGCTCACGCCAGAACGGATACGGCGTCGGGTGACTGGAGTGAGCCGGTCAGGAGGGCGGTCTGCACCTCGTCGGCCACGCCTTCGGGGCGGGTGATCAGGTCCCACCACGTGTAGCGCGGCGTCGTCCACCCGAGGAGCTCGGTGACGTTCTGCACGGCCCGATCCTTGCGAAACGTGATCTTGTCCATGTGGTAGGCCTCGGAGTCGAGTTCGATCCGGAGGCGTCTGCCCGGGTAGGCGAAGTCGGTGCGGCACACGAAATTGCCACCCGGTCGGTGGATCTCGACCTGTGCGTGTGGTTGGGGAAGATCGAAGCGCTGGCAGACCCGTCGGAACAGATCCTCTAGTTCGCTCTCGGCGATGCCGTTCCACATCAGACGCTCCTCGATCAGGGGACGGATCACCCCGACACCGCGGCGTCCTTTCTTGCCGACCCGACCGACGAATGCTGCGACGTCCCGGAGGGAAAAGAGCCTGTCGCGTAGGCCTGCGTCCAGAGCACGAGGCACGAGGTGACGGGCACTCGCTCCGAGATCGACAACGGTGCGGACGGGGGTCGTAGTCGGGATCGGACCGATCCTTGTGGTATCGGCTGTAACGAGGTCCTTTGATTCGTGCACCGTGAACTCCTGAACCGACCTGTCCCAGCGATGCATCACGACTTCGATCCGCTCGGGTCGCGAGCCTGTCATGTGCCACAGGTATGCGGCGGTCTCGTGCGACGCGTAGGCGCCCGGGCTCCCGGACGAGAGGACGGCGACCATCACCGATTGGTGCCAGATTGGTGGGCTGCCCGCAACGGTGAGCACGTTGCGTGCGGGGCGGCGGAGCTTCCCGATCTTGACCAGGTGCTTGATCTGCTGATCCTGTATGCCCATCGAGCGGGCTTGCTCGGCTGATAGGGCCCCGAACTGGCGTTCCGCCAAGACGGTCAAGTGGTGGTATCCGTTCATGGGGATACCATGGACCATGCCAGGGACATTCCTTCACCCAGCACCTTCTTGCGTGGGTTGGGTCGATATTGTCGGCCGTTTTCACGCCGGAACGGGGAGGAGGAGGGGAGGCTGGGAAGCCGAACCGGTGGAGAGGTCGTTCCCATGTTTTCTTGCGTGGGTTGGGTCGGTATTGTCGGCCGTTCTCACGCCAGAACGGAGGAGGGGTTGGGGGAGGAGGTGTAACAGCCGGGCTCCCGGGCCGTCGTTCCTTGGTGAGGATGCAGACCTTGAGCCGGACCGCGCCGTCACGTTGCGGGAAAACCCGTTACTACACGGCATGTTCGGTAGCATGGTTGACAGTCCTCGAGACTTGTGAAATGTGGACGGAGTGAAGGGGAGGAATCCAGACTTTGTGTGGATTCCCGTGAGGGCTAGCCTCTCACGGTGGCGACGTGCCGTGTCGGCGCGTCGATAGGCACGAAAAGCCAACACCCGATTGTTCCCAAGCGTTTCACACACGGAACGTTCCGTACTAGGAAGGAGGGTCTCAGACCCATGAAAGGAAAAACACGACGGTCAGTCGTGGTGCTCGCCGTAGTAGCGATGATCGCTGCGCTGCTGGCCATTCCGGTAGCACCTGCAGGTGCCGCCTCGGCAGCATGCGACAACGCTCCATCCGCAGGTTTCACAGACCTGACAGGATTCACCGCTGAGACGGTCAACGCCGTCGACTGCATCGCGTTCTACGACATCACCAAGGGCACGAGCGCCACAACGTACGGCCCGAGCGCCGACGTTTCGCGTTGGCAGATGGCCCTGTTCTTGACCCGCAAACTCGCTGCAGCCGGAGTGACGCTGCCCAGCGGAGCCGATCAAGGCTTCACGGACATCAGCGGTTACGACGCTGCAACGCAATTGGCGATCAACCAATTGGCGCAGTTGAACGTCACCAAGGGCACCAGTGCCACGACCTTCGATCCCACAGGGGTCGTCAGCCGTTGGCAGATGGCTCTGTTCATGACCCGTGAAGTTGTGGCCGCAGGTGTTACCCTGCCGACCGCTGTCGATCAGGGTTTCACGGACATCACTGGGCTCTCGGCTGAGTATCAGACGGCGATCAACCAGTTGGCGCAGCTTGGAATCTCCAAGGGCACCAGTGCCACTACCTACGGTCCTGCCGGCAACGTCAACCGTTGGCAGATGGCCCTGTTCCTGGCACGCGATCTCGACGTGCTCGGTGTTGTTCCGGCAGGTACGGGCTTCATCGTCACAGATAAGGACATTGTTGCTCCAGGGCTTTCGGTGTCCTATGCCGATACCACGCAGGGGAAGGTCGTGAAGGCCACCCTCAAGACAGCGGCTCTTGGCGATCTGTACTACGTCGATGGGGCGGCGGCAACGCAGGGCGCGTTCTTGACCGCTGCGTCCGTCGGTGACCTTCTCGCCGTCAATGGGCAGACCTACTTGCTGACGAACAAGACGGCAGCAAGCTACACGTCGGGTGTGATCGACAATGTCGTTGCTCTCACTGGGTTCGACATCATCGAGCCGATCTCCGGAGTCGTGCTTTCGAGCAAGACAACCGGTGGCACGTACCAGCTGTACACGACAGACGGCGGCGCGGTGTCGATTGCCGGGTTCGACCTGGACGCCAACG
>Ga0307426_1000653_pt1 | contig 23623 bp, 19 predicted proteins | sample SalMarWE160340MG_FD_202165 | JGI IMG/M metagenome (GOLD analysis project Ga0307426, IMG submission 202165) | Salt marsh sediment microbial communities from the Plum Island Ecosystem LTER, Massachusetts, United States - WE1603-40 | ecosystem: Environmental > Aquatic > Marine > Intertidal zone >...
CCAGTACCTCTTTCTTTGGTCGTATAAAATGGCGTAAGTACGTTCTGCAGCTGTTCTTTCGCTATTCCACAACCATTATCAGATATCTCGATAATTAACCACTTCTTGTTTGAAGAAAACAGAATCTCCAGGTGGCCATTTTTATCCATCGCCTCGGCACTATTATTAATCAAATTCACAAAAACCCTCCTGATGGACTCTAATTCTCCTTTTATCACCGGCGTGCCCTCAACTTTAGTTGTGTTTTTGATGTTGATGTCTACTATGATATGATCGATCATAGATTTAAGGTCGATATCCACCAATTTCGGTTCTTTTCTCTTTGTTTTTGCAAAAGCGAGGATATCTTCGATTATATTGTTTATTCTCTCTGACCCTTTGAATATTTCAGCGCCGTAAAGTGCGATTTTTTCCTTTTTATCGGTAGCTACGATTAATTGAGCAAAACCGTCGATTGCGGCCAAGGGATTTCTAATTTCATGGGCAACCCAGCTCGCCATTTTTCCCAAATACGATAGTTTCTCTGCTTGTTTTAAACGTTCCTGCAAAGCTTTTATATCGGATAGATCTTTAAAAATCGTTACACAGCCAGAAAATTTTCCTTCCATATCACTATTACCTACCGGTGAAATTGATAACCCGATCGGTATTTTATTACCGGTCGTGTCGCGAATTACGACTTCGCCCCTTTTTAAGGTCGAGTTTGATGCGATAGACTGCTCCATTTTTGTCCACAAAGCATTTAGTCCTTTTATGGTCTTTATGTCTGTGTCAAGCAGTTCCTGTTTATTGATGCCCAATACCCTGGTAGCTTCGGGGTTGACCGTGGTGATCGTACCATCGCTACTTACAGCGATGACGCCGCTTGGGACACTGTCTATTATTTTTTCAGTGTACCGACGTAAGGTGATCTCATTAGCCGCGATCCTATCGACCTCTTTTTTCAGTGCACGATTGAATGCCTCGAGTTCCTTCTTTTTCTTTAGCTCGCGGCGTGTGTGCGCAGACCAGAAACTGCTAATCAATGATACGATGAACAAAAAAGGGATTCTCAGCAAGATAACAGGACTGAGAATGGAAATTTCTGGATTCGCTTGATAGATGAGCCATCCATAGATGAGACTGGCGACGATTGCCGTGGGAAGACTACCTTTGATATCTTGACTGACCGATGCGATGAATATCACGAGGAAATAGATTAGGTAAAAATCAGTAGACATCCCTTGAGCAAAATAAATAACCAAGGATATTGTGATAATGTCGAACAGAAAAATGAAAAAGGAAAAAAGTGGCTTGTGGAATATCTCATCGGAGAGAAAATATATCACGAGATTAGAAATCAAGTAAAAAAGTGCCAGCGTATATCCCGGCTCGGGAAAGACTAGACCTTTCCTTGAATATGTGATGACGAGTACTGTACTTAGAATCAAGATGAAGCGCAGGAACAGAATGGTTTTTTTCTTCATTATATGCTCTGGTAGCGGAAGCTGGCGTGATCACCCCAGCTTCCCGGGAGTGAGGAGGTGTGAATATTTTTATTACAAGAAGAATTTAGCATCAGTCTATTACCTTATGCCGCAGTGCATATCTTACCAGACCAGCGGTATTGGTCACATTGATCTTTCTCATGATACTCAATCTGTGGTGTTCTACTGTCCGTATGCTGATATTCAGTTTAATCCCAACTTGTTTATTGGAGTTTCCTTCAGCCACGAGTTTTAAAACTTCGTACTCGCGTGGGGTCAGGGTCTGACGCATTGCGTTTCCTTTTTTGTTTTTAATATTGGTTCTCCGTTCTACGAACTTTCTAATGATTTTATCTGCAAAAGATGAGGAAACATATATTTCGTCCCTGGTAATCGCTCTCAAAGCCGATACTAATTCGGTATCAGCATCCTCTTTTAGTATGTACCCCTGTGCGCCGTTAATCAGGCAGTCGTATACATATTCTTCATTCTTATGCATCGTTAATATGAGTATTTTTGTTTTTTTATCGAACTTTCTGATTTTCTGGAGTGCTTCCATGCCATTGAGGTCAGGCAGTGATAAGTCCAGAATTATCAGATTGGGATGCAGGGTTTTGATTTTGGGTATTATCTGCTGACCATTGCTGGTATCGCCGATTACTTTGTATTGTGGGTTTTCTTCAATAATACGCTTTAGACCTCTTTTCAAAAGTGCGTGGTCATCAGCAAGAAAAACCGAATACTTTGCGTGATTTTTTTCTTCAGGCATTCTATGTTTCCTATGATATATACTAAAGGATATACTGTTGAGGACAATCAAACATGATACTCAAAGCGGGGTGGGTATAAGTACGTAGGGAATTTAGGATTTTAGATTGCAGATCTGAGACTGATAAGGGAACCGCAGAAAGACAGCAAACAGCAGGAACTAAGAAGTGTGAATCAGTAAGTATTTGCGGGATGTTCAAAACGAGATTAACGAATTATATGACTATCTGATAACTCGATACGTAATTACTGTTTATTGGGGAATAAATTATGAATTTTTTCAAGCAGACAGGGGAGGTGTTCTCCTTTAACAAAATAATCATCAGCCCGCGCCTGGAACGCATAGACTCGTGCCTCGTTTTCAGGCCAGACAGTGATCATGATGATCTTTATATCAGGATACATAGCTCTTAATTGTCTTGCTATTTCAGGCCCTTCAAAACCAGACATTCTCACATCGATCAAAGCAAGATCTGGCTTGTTGTTTATACAGAATTCCAGGCATTCAGCACCGTTCGTTATAAGCTTGATTATACTGATTTCTTTTATGTCTGCAAAATAAGCTGCAATAGCTTCGCTGAATTGAATACTATCATCTACTATTATGGTCTTGATTTTTCGCACGGTGATAAATCCTCAAGAGGAAAGACACATTTTACAAGTGTACCCTTGTTTGCGTGGCCAGTTATCGTGAGTGTTCCATCAAGTAGTCGTGCTCGTTCGTGCATTGTAACTATACCATAGTGTTCTGTATCTTTTGGTATGTGCGCATTTGGATCAAATCCTATTCCGTTATCCTCAATTTCGATCGTAAACATGCTATTCTGCAGTGTAATTTTGACTGACACTTCGGTTGCCTTTGCATGTTTGGAAATGTTCGTCAACGTTTCCTGGATAATGCGAATGATATTTGTTGTCGCAAATAGACTAATATTTGGTGTTGCTCGCGGGTGTTTGAAGATGACTCTTATATCTGTGCTGAAGAACTTTTGGTCGATCAATTCCTTGAGGACTTTGTATAGATCTTTATTTAACCCCCGCAGAGGCTCTATCCCACTGATGAGTGCCCGACCTTTTGATATTGAATCTTTGATCACCGCTATCACGTGTTCTCTTTGTTTTTTTGCCTTCCTGTTAAGTTTGGTTAGGTCGATCATCTGAAGGAAATACAATACAGCAACGAGACCTTGCAGTAGATCATCATGTATTTCCGAAGCGATGTACAGACGTTCTTCTTCCTGCAGGTTGATGATCTTATTCGTGAGTTCCTTCCTTCTTTTCTGTTCAGTTCTTAAGGCCATTTCTGTTTTCTTCCGTTTCGTGATATCTCTTATGATGCTAAGAAAACCATCAATACCATTTTCTTTTTTTAAATATGTAGTACTGGTTTCAACAATGATTCTTTCACCATTTTTTGTCCGCAGCTCAAGCTCGACTAATCCAATCGGCCTTTTGGATTTTATCATTTGCCGAAAGCTATTTTTGATATAGATTGATGTTTTTTTATCGAATACTTTGAGTTGGAAGAAATTTTTACCGACAATTTCACTCGCATTATAGCCAAGAATTTTCTTGGTTGTTCGATTGACATTCAGTACCCTTCCCTGTCGGTCAACGAAAACAATAACGTCATTTGCATTTTCAAAAATTGTGCGAAACTTGTATTCACTTCTTTTTCGATTTATTTCAATACTATGCTTATATAATGCTAATTCAATAGTTGATTGAAGTTCTCTGTCCTCTACTGGTTTGATGATATAGCCATAAGGTTCAATGGTCTTCGCGCGTTCTAATGTCGTACTATCAGCGTAGGCAGTGAGAAAAACAATAGGTATGTCATGTAGTCTGTGGATTTCTCGAGCTGTCTGGATTCCATCCATGTCGCCTTTGAGACGGATATCCATGAGTATTAAATCAAGCTGGTTACGCTTCACACTTTGCTTAGCCTGTGCACCAGTGGCAACAACCAGTTCTGCATTGTAACCCAAACTTTTAAGCCTGCTCTGAATGTCTTTTGCTACGATCGATTCATCCTCGACAATGAGTATATTTATCGCAGTTATTTTTCGTTCTCCTCGTTCATTAATTGCTGGTCTATGCTTATGTCAAAAGTAGTCCCATTATTTCGGCTGCACTTCATAGTGCCGCCGAGTTGCTGGACAAGTGCATTCACAAGCTGCAACCCAAGTGTACCAGCATTCTCTAAATCTGTTTGTTCAGGGATTCCTTTACCATTATCTTTGACAGTTAGATGAGTGGTATTTGTTTTATCGGTAAAAATCCGGATTTTTATCTCTGGTTTGCCTCCTTGTGGGGGAGGAAATGCATGTTTCAGACAATTCGATACAAGTTCATTTATGATGATACCATATGGTATGGCTGTATCAGCATTGATTTTCTCGGTTTTGATGTCTGTAATAAGTGCGACATTCTCTGTGCTGACCCCATATGCGTGGAATAGATATGTTACAAGACTCTTGATATAGTTATCCGGATCGATACTAGCCAGATTTTTTGACTGGTAAAGCTTTTCATGAACAAGCACCATCGATTTGATCCTATTTTGATTCTCTTTGAAAATATCGTGGTAGTGCTTATCAGTGATCTGTCTGGCCTGTAGGTTCAACAGACTTGAAATGATTTGAAGGTTATTTTTTACGCGGTGATGGACTTCTTTAAGAAGTGCTTCTTTTTCATTGATTGATGTCTTAAGCGAATCCTCTATTTCCTTACGCGCGGTGATGTCCACATAATACTCTATCGCCCGGACAACCTTGCCATCCTTATCAAACACCGGGAAGCAAGATACTTCCATATATGATCGGTGACCGTTCTTATCTATATGTATATGTTCAGTCATAGAAGGTTTCTTTGTTTCCATGGTTTTTCGAAGTGGACAGGGACGATGCGATTCAGCGCATGGTTTATCTGAATTATAAATGTGTCTGTAACATTTTGTGGATTTTGATAGCGGTTGTAAACTTGCGGCGGAATTATGAAGTTGAATCGTATAATCTTGAGCATTAATAACATAAAAAGGGTAATTTATTGCTTCAAGGACGTTTTTTAAGAAGGTATTTTGCTGCATGATTCTGTCCTCAATGTTCTGGCGTTCGGTTATTTCCTTTCTACTCTCCTCGTACAATTGTGCATTTAGTATTGCGACCGCGATCTGATTAGCAAATAAGGTTAATAAATGTTCTTCTTGCAGAGAGAATTGACGGCGTTTTCTGTTGGCGACCGCCAACAAACCGACTGTTTTATCTTTTGCATACAGTAATATCGTGCGAGCATATTTCAGATTCAGTTTCTCTTTTCTTATTGCCGATAGTATTTTCATCAATGTTTTCCGGTTTTTCAGCAGTGCATGTAATGGCAAGACAAATGTTCCTGCCTTTCCGGCTTCAGCCGCCTTTTTCAGAGTTTGTGCGTCAAGTGTGAGAATTCTGAGTGCATTCATATATTCTTCTGATACACCCCGCTGAGCGACTAATTCTACCGTATTAGTATCGAAATCTACGATATGAATACCACCGGCATCCAAATGCAATATTTCCAATATTTTATCCAAGGCATCGTACATGATGCTATTTAGATCAAGGGATTGACTCACCGCAACTGAGACCGCATTGATCGCCGCGAGTTCATCGTTTCGTTGTTTGATTTCTGCCTCGGTCGCCTTGCGCCCGCTGATGTCCCGTATGAATACTAAATCAGCTTGATTGCCTTGATATTCTATAATGCTCGCATTTATTTCTACAGGCATAGGTTTCCCGTCTTTTCCTATCACCTTAATCTCATAGATATTTGGGACATCCTGTTTCTTCAGGCGCGCCGCGAATCTTTGCGCAACAAGTTTCTGGTATTGTGGTGCGATGAACTCCATGATATTCCTATTGATAAAGTCGTTTTCAGAAAATCCAGTTAAGTGCATGGTTGCTTGGTTCACGAACTTTATGATACCGCTCTGGTGAACAATAATGATAGCATCCTTGCTGTTTTCAACTACCGAAGAATACTTCTCTTCACTTTCCCACAGAGCCTTCTCTGCCTGCTTGCGTTCGGTGATGTCAAGATGCACGCCCTGTGCCCTGAGCGGTTTGCCCTTTTTGTCACGCTCAACAATCTTGCCCCAATTACGTATCCACCTCCACTGTCCTTGTTTGGTGCGCAATCGATGTTCAACATCAAAGACAGGTGTGCTTCCATTTTCGTGCTTATGGATCATTTCTTTCACCATTGATTCATCATCCGGGTGAATGAGTTCTAACCATGCTTTTGGATGAGGTTCAAGTTCTTTCGTCGTATAACCAAGCATCTTTGCCCACTGTTCATTACGATAGACCGTGTGGGTTTTAAAATTTTGATCCCAGAGGCCTAGACCAGCGGCCTCTACAGCAAGTGACAATTTTTCATCACTTAGCCGTCGAGCTTCTTCATTTGCCTTACGATCTGTAATGTCTCGGGTTATTGCTTGATAACCCACGATTTTACCATTCGCTTTCATACGGCTGACGCGGACCTCGCCCCAATGCACAGATTTATCTCTATGGACCCATCGAAACTCAAATAACTCTGGGATTTTCCCCCTGAGGAGTGCACTAAACATCTTGATGAATTTGGGTATATCTTGCAGACGTGCAGTAGGTATCTTTGAAATATGTTTGCCTACTATTTGTTCTTTGGAAAAACCTGTTCGTTGACAGAATGGGGTATTGATCGAGGTAATGATGCCTTTTTTGTTAACCGTCACAATGCCATCAGGGGCTGATTCAACTATATGTCTATATTTCTCTTCGGAAAGCCTTAATTTTTCTTCAGTTTTTTTGAGGCTAGTAATATCGCGATTCAATGCGACTGTGCCAAGCGGTATTCCATGATAATCTTTCAGAAGCACAACTGATGTTAGGATATTCATAGCTCTACCATCTTTGGTTTGCTGGGTGACTTCACCTCTCCATTCTCCTGTTTTGAGCAATTGCTTCACTACGGCATTCTGATTGTCATGAGGGTAGCGGAGTTTGGTGACCTTGTGAACCGGCTTTCCTTCGACTTCGTGGATTTTCCAACCATACATTTTTTCTGCTGCATTATTCCAGGTACGTATATTGAAGTCAATATCAGTTGAAATGATCGCATCAGATACATGTTCTAGCAAATCTGCCTGGTAATGAAGCTTACTTTCGATTTGTTTTCTAACAGTAACGTCTCTGATAATGCCTAATGTTCCGAGAAATTTTTTCTTGTTTTTATTTATCTTGGTATCGTAATAGCCAATCGAACTAACATCTCCAAAAGCGATCACTTCACCAATATGCAGTTCCGTTGCATGCTCGCTCTTCTTTTTACATTTTTTGGGTATTAACCGTATTTGGAGGTTTTCTGTTTTTCTCTTACCGGTTCTCCTCTCGTCAAAAAGCTTGGGAGCTTTTTCGTTCCCAGTTTTTTTCCCTCGATATCGGGGTAAAACGTAGCGTCGACCAAACAGCTTGACATCCTCAGGATGCACAATCTTACTGAAATGTTTTCCTATCAAATCCTTTGGTTTATAACCAAGTATTCTTACTGATTTGTTGACAAATGTGAATATACCTGAAGGCGTTATTTTGTAGATAATATCTGGAAGTTCACTTAGAATCGTGAGGTATCTGCGTTCGGTCTGCAATCCAGCTTGTCTCAACATTTCCGATCTTGGTAGTTTCTTACCGTTCTGAACCTTTGGCTTGGGTCTTCTTGTGTTTTTTTTCTTGTTCATGACCGCGTTATGTTAGCTCAGTCAGACCAACTTTGATCGCATATCTGATTAGCTGGGCAGCGTTTGAGACGTTCAGTTTTTTCATGATACTCAGTCGATGATGCTCGACAGTACGGACACTGATGCCGAGCTTTCTGGCAATTTTCTTGTTTGGATTCCCTTCTGCTATCAGCTTTAGTACTTCCCTTTCACGGGGTGAGAGTTCCTCGAAGACTGATTTTTGTCGCTTTCCCTGCTTATCATTTGCGCGCTGGATTAGTTTTTTTAGAAAATCACCGGAAAATGATGAGGAGACGTATATCTTGTTGTTCTTGATGGATTTGATTGCAGTAATCAATTCTGCATCAGCGTCTTCTTTGAGGACATAACCTTGGGCACCGCTTATCAGGCATTCATATACATATTCATCATTTTTATGCATCGTGAGGATGAGGATTTTTGTTTTCTTGTTGAATTTCCGGATTTTGCGGATCGCCTCGATACCCCTGAGGTTTGGCATCGAGATATCAAGGAGTATCATATCTGGTACGAGGGTTCTTATCAGAGTGGTTACCTGCAAACCATCACCAGTTTCTCCAACAATCTTATAATCTGGATAATCCTCGATAATACGGCTTAATCCATTTCTTAATAGGGCATGGTCATCGGCCAAACACAATGTATACACGTTTTTTTTCTTCATTCTTTTAAATTCTACTGTATGATAACCTATAATACAATGCGTAAAAATACCTATTTTTGCTTAAGTAAAACCACCTATTGTGTTCTATTGACATTTTAGAGATTATGCAGATTATTTTTTACCCGGTGATGAATTCCTCGAAGCAGATCCTCTTTTTCTTTCAGCGAGAGCTTCAGTTGTTTGATCGTTTCCTTACGTTCTGTTATATCGTTTATTGCTCCCTGGATCGCAGGTTTGCCCTGGAATTCGATGCGGGCTGCGCGCATTTCAAGCCAGACTGTAGAACCATCTTTTCTGATGCCGCGGTATTCATACCTTGGTTCAACATCATCCCCGGTTAAGCGAGCTTGAAAACGGGACCAGACAAGTGCCTGATCATCAGGATGTATGAGCGCCTTAATGTTTTGAGGTGTCATGGCTTGAAGCTCATCGATCGAATATCCAGATATATCACTGAATGCAGCGTTGGCAAAAACGATATGAAAATCCTGTAAGACAACAATACCCTGCAAAGATTGCTCGACGAGCTGTCGATATTTATCTTCGCTTTTCTTTAGTTTTTCTTCAGTAATCTTAAGGTTCGTAATATCTCTACCAACAGATTGATACTCGATAACTCGGTCTTTTTCATCGAGGAGTATTCGGTTTATCCAGTGCTGCCATTTTACTTGCCCGTCTGCCAATATCACGCGTTCTTCTAATATACCGATTAAGTTTTCTTTGTTCAATTCAGCAATTTTATCGGCAACATATTTACGGTCTTTTTTGTGTATCAGGCTCATGAAGTTCATTCCGATTAGCTGTTCTCGTTCTTTACCGAAATATTTACAATAAGCGCTATTAACAAATGTTAGTCTTTTATCGGGAGTGAAGCGGCAAATAAGCTCAGTTTGATCATTGACGATGGCGCGATATCGCTGTTTACTGTTATTGAGTGCTTTCTCAATGAGTTTCTGCTCAGTAATATCTTGAATTATCATGCCGAGACCGTCTCTGACCTTAAAGGCTTTTATTGTTAGATGTCGATTGCCAAAATCTGGCGCCGTAATGACACCTTCAATAACATGAGGAACTCCTGTATTGATCACGGTTTTATAGTCTTCATATCGGCCTGACTCCCATGTGTCGATCATTAAGTCGGCGATATTTGTACCCAGGACATCAGTTCTTTTCAGGTTGAACTTTTTTAACATGTAGTTATTTATATCAACGACGTTTAATGCTGAATCAAATAATAAGAACCCTTCGTTGGCTGAGTTCACGAATTGTTTGAAAAGACCCTCAGCTTTTTTCTTTTCAATAGCTGCCATATAATGTTGTATATTCGTAGTGATCTGTTCGGAGATTACTGAGAACCTTTCCATTTCTGATTCTTCAAAGCGCTTATTGCGTGAAATATCCATTAGACCTATTATTTCATCACCAGAGACCAGGGGTGCGATCATAACTGATCGTTTTTTCAGGAGTTTATGAATTTTAGGGATAATATGCCTGAGGATTTTTGAGTCGGTGAATTCAGACATCAGTTTTTTTATGCTTTTTTCGTCATTGAGTATGATCGGTTTCTTCCCGGTCATGATCTTTTTATAGAGGCTGGTTTTATCTAGGGTTATTTTCAGCTCGGACGGAATTTCTTTGTGAAAGGTATTTACTATTTGCTTTATCAACCTTTTTAAATATGCATTTTTTTGTAATATCAGATACTGCTTATCCTTACTGAGCAGGTAAAATGTTGCACCATCTGATGAAAATATTTTTTTGGTTTCTGTGGTCACTAAATTAAACAGCTTCTGCTGTGCTATACCCTTGTTTATCGCTTCATTGATTTTATATATAAGTCTGCAGATCGCGCTTTCTTTTCTCAACTCCTGGCAGCGTATCCTGAGCTCTGATTTTTCCTGCGCTAGTTGCGTGATTTTTCTACGTAATTTTACCAATGCATCATGATGGCGTCTTTTGTTGTCGGTCATGTACATTATCTCCGTAAAACATCTCCATGCAACATAATGATAGGATAAGCACTATCTTTATTCTGAACTTGGTTGCAGGGCGTTAATTTCCCCTTGTTCCCATTAGCTAATTGTAACTATAGTATGGAATCTGTCAAGCCCGATAGTAATAAGGTAGATTGCAAAGTCTTGTGAATGGCGATTTGCAGCTACCTGCTAATTAGCACTTGACATTTTACCCATTGTCTATAGAATTACATAAGAAGGAAAGATCGCCTGAAGAACAGGCGGGAAGGAGTTCGCATGAAAGGTTCAATGACATTGGGTTTGTTTGTCATATTAGGAGTGATGATGGTCAATATGGCTCACGCAGCAGAGCGTGTCGTTGTCTGTGAAGAGCTCTACCAGGAGGGCTGAGGTTCTTGCCGATATGCCAGTGGGACACTGGATGCAATAGCCCTTAATTATCCGGGGAGAGTCGCCGTCGTGGAGATGCATATTGCTTCTTCATACCCGCTGTACTGCGCAGAAGCACGGCAGCGTATGTACACATACCTGCCTCCATACAGTGGTGGTTATGCGACACCATGGTTATGGTACGATGGTAATCAACACGGGTCTTACACTTATTCAACGTGGCAGTCAAAGATCTCGACCCGCATGGCTATACCTTCGCCCGTAACCGTAACTATGTGGGGTGATTATAGCCAGACCGATGGAAGTGGTACAATAAATGCACAATTTCGTAATGATGGTTCCACGACGCTATCCGGGCGAATTCTGTATGTGATTACTGAAGACAGTTTATACTATACCGGACCGAACGGAGATCCCTGGCACAATCATGTAGCGCGCGATTATATCCCTAATCAGAATGGCCAGTCGGTTTCAATCCCGGCAGGTGATTCAGTGACCGTGACTTATCCATTTACAATCCAGGCTGGATGGAACGAGAACAAGTGCGATATTATTACGATGATCCATGATACTCAGTATCAGGCAGATTCAACCAGAGAGGTCTGGCAAGGCGGCATTAAACATATTATGGACATGATCGGCATTAAAGAGGGGGAGACACAGGTTATTGCCAGTTACGGCGTGACTTTATCCCCAAACCCCTGCGTCAAGCGGACGGTATTTCAATTCGAATTGCCGGTCAACACAGGGTACCGGATAGATATTTATGATGTTGCAGGGCGTCATATTAAAAACCTGCAGGGTATCACACAGCGCGTTCAGGAAGCTGTTACTTGGGATCTTACCAATGAACAGGGAGCACATTTGAGTGCTGGTGTTTACCTTTTTAAGTTTCAAAGTGATGTCTTTGATTCATCCGGCAAGATAATTATTAAGTAACCATAGCTGTCGTAAAAAAGAGCCCGTTATCAGATACAATGGGCTCTTTTTTTTTGAAAATGACTTATCTATATTGACACTTTGTTTGTGTCGTGTATAATTAAAAAAAATGAGAGGAGATATTATGCGTGGACTATACAAAGTACTCATCAGTATGATCATGTGCCTGTTATTTGTACAAACTGGTTCTGCAGCAGAACGTGTCGTTGTCTGCGAGATGATCGGCGATGAGTCATGAACCGACTGCGGAGCAGCCAGTGGGACACTGGCTCAGATCGCAGCGACATATTCTGGCCGCGTTGCTGCGGTTGATGTACATTACATCTCTACAGATTCCTTCTATTTAGAAGAAGCATACCAGCGCATACATTATTATCCCCCGCCATTTGCCGGGGTGTATTTTGAACCGTGGTTGTGGTATGATGGTGACCAGCATGGTGGTTTTAACTACTTTGGTTGGGAAGGGTTGATAACCGCTCGTATGGCTATGCCTGCTCCTGTTACAATAGCGATGTGGGGAGATTATACACCGGGTACTGGTCAGGGTACGGTCAATGTCTATCTGCAAAATGATTCTACGGCGACGATCAATGGCAGGGTTATCATTGTCATTACTGAAGATAGTCTTTTTTATATGGCGCCAAACGGCGTTGATTGGCACAATCATGTTCCCCGTGATTACTTACCGGATCATAATGGTACGATGGTCTCGATATCAGCTGGTAACTATGAAATCGTGACCCAACCATTTGCGATAAACTCACGCTGGAATGATAATTATTGCAAGATACTGGTGTGGATACAGAATGATAGCATGCAAGTGGATTCGACCAAGGAGATATGGCAGGGAGCTATAAAAAAAGTAACCGAGCTCGGCATCGAGGAAACATGTTTCGATCTAGTAGACGCTCAATTCAGTCTCAATCCTAATCCGTGCCGTGACCGGGTAGAATTCGCGGTCAAATTACCGGCTGGTACTGAATATCGAGTTACAATTTATGATATCCTGGGTCGCCAGGTAAAAGGTTTGAAAGGTATCGCAGCAGGTAAAAACACGATAGTCGACTGGGATCTGATTACGAACAATGGTAAAAAAGTCGGTTCCGGTGTATACCTTTATGAGTTTATCGCCGATGCGAAAAGGATATCCGGGAAACTAATTGTGAAATAGGATTAACTAGTTAACGAGCTGTTTTTACAGGTGTTTTCGTCCATTAAGCTTAAGTCTTGACAAATAATTAATAGTATATATAATTATATGTATTGACAAACACAGTGATTTTTTTAGGGTTTCTCGTATAAAAACTATCCATTTATTCAGTAGGGCATGAAGGATAGTGGTATTTGACTATAAAGGAGGTATTATGCAAAAATGCTTCATCTTGATTATTGCTATTGGACTTTGCTTTGCAAGTAACTACATCACAAACGGCGATTTCGAACAGGTTCAGACCGTGGGTTGGACACAATCGACATACGGTTCTGCTTCGATAACACGGGGAACGACTTATGATCCTGACCCGGACTATGAGATATATCTTTACAAAGCGAGCGGCACGACCGGTCATGCAACGCTCTATCAGATAGCAGATATCCCGACAACGCATTTGGATTTTAAAGTGAATGCAAAACTCTGGGCTTGGGATAATTATGGCGGAGCATGGGCTGGTGCAGCAGTCATTCTCAGTTATCTCGATGCTTCGAATACTACATTGGGAGATACGCGGATATGTATGCGCAGTAGTGACTGCCCCTGGACTGATGGTCCGACCTGTCATATCATTGCGGTATATGATTCTCTCTGGCACACTTATACGTTCAATATATATGATGAATTAGCCAATCTAGCCGGTGTCGATGCAAGTGAGGTCGATAAGATCAAAGTTACCTTGGTTGATTCAGTAATCCATTGCTGAGGGGCGAGTGAAACGGCGAAGGTCTTCGCCGATGATGTGATCCTTGGTCATGAAGGTGTTGATCCCTATCTTGTTTTGATCAAAAATACGGTATACGACGCAAACGGTCGGATCGATCCCGGAGAGACGGCGGATTTTACGGCGACTCTCGTTAATATCGGAGGAGCCGATCTGACAAACCTTTCAACGACTATTCATACATCCTCATCTTTTATTACGATAAACGATGACGCCGGGTATTTTGGTGGTCTGCCGATCGATTCGATAAAAGAGAATACTCAGGATCCATATTCAGTTACTGCGAGTCCATCCACACCCGAGGGTGCTTCCATAGCGTTCTCTCTCATCGCTGTGGCTGACGGTGGCTTTTGTGATACGTCATATTTTTCCCTTATCGTCGGTGAGAATGCTCCTACAGATACGGGTTATTACTATTCTTATTATTCAGGCGGACCGCACCTGAATTGCCCGGTCTTTAACTGGATCGCTATTGATTCGACCCAGACGGCTAATTCCGGTACATCCATGGATCTGGGTGATAATCAGACCTCTGTGGTATCTTTGCCATTTACTTTCATGTATTACGGGGCTAATTATAACCAGGTTTCGATCTGTTCGAACGGTTGGATTGCAATGGGTTCTCAAGCATCAGTAGTGGATTGGACGAATAGTAATATTCCTCATCCTGATGGCCCCAACGCGATGATCGCAGGTTTATGGGACGACCTGGATCCAGGTAATATCGATGCGCCGAGTGATGTTTATTATTATGATGATGCGGCAAATCATATTTTTGTCGTCGAATATTTCCAGGTGGAACACTGGCCTTCAGGTGCTATGGAGACTTTCGAGATCATATTCTATGATCCGGCTTATTATCCTTCACCCACTGGTGACGGTGACATTATCGTACAGTACCTTGTTGAACAACAGCAATGGGATAATACTCTCGGCATTGAGAATAATGGTGAGAACCTTGGCATTGAATACTTTTACAATGATGTTTACCATATGAATGCCGGCGAGGTCACTGACGAATTTGCGATCAGGTATACAACCTGGCCGCCGGATCAAACCGGGATCGAAGAATATGAAACTGCGATGACTCCATGTGAGAGCAGTTTTCATGTTGTTCCGAGTATAGCTAAGTCTGGTGTGCGCATTTCTTATATGCTTGGGCATGGTGATAATGCCGATTTGAGTATCTATGACGCATCGGGTCGACTGGTACGGTCATTTGCCGGATCTGGCAAGGAATCGACCGTGACCTGGGATTGTCGGGATGATGCAGGACATAAGGTGAGTAATGGCATATACTTTGTGAAAATAGAAGCGGATAATTATTGCGATACTCAGAAAGTCATTGTCATAGACTAATTTGGAATATCCCTGTATATAAGGGGGTGGCATGCCACCCCCTTATATCTCAATTGGACAATATCTGCTTTCATATTGACAAAGCACTTTTTGTTGCTATAATTCGCTTATGAAAAAATCCTTGATATCTAGTTCATTAACAGCAATTTTACTATTTTCTAGTGTTTGCTCTGACGCACCAGAAGTTGAATTTCCCGAACCTACAGATCGTTTTGTTCTAGCAGAACTTTTCACTGAGGATTTCTGAGGGTTTTGCGCACTCGCGGAGCGAGCGCTCATTGATACGGTGGGAGCTGACTACGGTGATACGCTTATCGTGATTTCTTATCACCCCCATAATACTTATCAGAATCCAATAGCGGTGGCGCGTGAATCATTTTATAATACCGGACTTACGACGCCGTATGTGATATTCGACGGCACGATCTTTGTTTGGGAACAGAATCCGACGAACTATGACAGCGTTTTTCGACAGGCGATCGAAGTGTCACGGACGACAACACCTTATTTTAATCTCTACATAAATAATGCCACTGCTTCAGCGTCGACCGGGAATTTAGATCTCAGTATTATTACCGCAGATACGATACCCGATGGCGAGATCATTGCCTATGTCGCTATTTTGCAGGACAGTCTGCATGGCGCATACACAACATTCTACAAGGTATGTCAGCAGCTTTATGCTTTCCCGCTTGAGCTTACCTATCCAGATACGCTCGATACAGTTTTAACCTTTGCACATGCGATTCCGGTGAACTATATGACTGCAGTTGTATTTGTTCAAGATACTGTGTCAAAAGAAGTAATGCAGTCAATCAGGAGTTCTTTTCAGGAGGAATAAGATGAAGAAATTATTTTTGTTTTTTTTGGTGCCGCTTATCTTTTCCTTGGCCGATGATGCAGAAGTACAAGCAGCACCTGATTTCACACTTGAAGATGTAGATGGTAATACAGTCTGTCTTGATTCGTTGCTCGCTGACGGGCCTGTTTTCATGAGTTTTTGGGCTTTGTGGTGCAAGATGTGTATTAAAGAACTCGATGCATTGAAACCATACTATGATGAATTCGATTCGCTGGGTATCAATCTGCTTGCGATCAGCGTTGATAAGGCAAGGAGTGTGCCCCAGGTTAAACCATTTGCCTCGAGCCATAAGTGGAAGTATGTCGTTGTTCTGGACCCAGAAGATATCTTGCGTGACCTGTACAGTGTTCAGGCCATGCCTTCGAGTTTTATTATTAATCAGGATAAGAAGATCATATTTTCTCATATGGGCTATAAGCCTGGTGATGAAGAACTGATCATTGAAAAGATGCGCGAGCTTAGCGATGAGGGGCATGATGAATCAGGCGAGTAAAATCCTGATATTTTTTTGCATCTTTGATTTTCTTGTCGCAGCAGATATACGTATCAGCGGAGCAAACAAAGCCGAGTACTGGGTATTTGTGGATGAAGGGCTTGATAGTCTTAATTACAAGGAGCATCTTACTGAAAAACTCAAATTATCAGCGAGTTATGATGATATCACATTAAGAGGCGTTTTCTTTTTCTGGGATCCATCGATAGCAGTGCCTGGATCCCTCCAGTATTTTGATTTCACCGCCCAGTACAAGAAGGCACCAGTTAGTGTTCTGTATGGCACCTACTACACGACTTTTGGCCGCGGGCTGTGTTTGAATCAGTTTCTTGATGAGGATTTTAATAATGATAATTCGCTGTTCGGCTTAAAAGCCGATTTTGAATTCTATAATAGTCGCCTTACTCTGCTCACCGGTAAACCGCGAAATATTTTCTTCGAGGAGCTTGCTTATTCCATAAAAAATGATACGACCGATCAGATTCGGGGTGCGAATCTGGAAACGAAAATACCGATATCAAAGGAAAGAGTAAATATTGTTGCTGCTATTGCGGGCCGCTACGTAAGGATCAATCGGGCTTCAGATATCTGGCCAACGGCCTTCACTGAGCTTTACGGCGGCAATATCGGTTTGACCGTAGGCCCCTGGGAAGGCTATTTTGAATACGGTCAGCACATGGGCACAAACCCGGTAATCGGCGGCAGGTTAAAGGGTGAAGGTTATCTTTTTACTACAGGACTGGCAATACCTGGCCTTGGTGTATCTTGTCAGTATATTGACTATGAAGATATCGGTTTTGGCGGACCAGGATACCGGTATAATGAACCAGTGACACCCATTAAGTCCGGTGTGTCGGTTAATCGCGGTATTGATGAAATAGGCTATGGTGCAACCGTTATCGCCTCGCCGTTTGATTTCTTTTCTCTGGAATTGAGCAATAATAAGATCTCTACTCACGATCCATCAATGGAGATCTTTGAGGAAATAGTAGTACTCGACGATGGTATGGATGGCGTTCTCGAGCAGATAGCCAAGCTTATTACCCATCCAAGCTACGATATGGAAATAACAGCTGGTTTCGAAAGGGTGATTAAGCAGGGGATAGAGTTGCCGATCGAGAAAAAGACCGAAACCAAACCCTATCTTGATGTAACCTATGATTTTGGAGCGTTTTTTATCGAGACTGGTTATGAACACACTTTTGTCTCGAGTGATACGAGTGATTACTATGACCATGCGATTTCTTTTTCTTTGGGCAGACCGGAATTATTTGTGCTTTCTGTTCGCTATGAACGACGCAGTCGCACTCCACCGGATTGGTTGATCCCGAAACTTGGTGAGGAAACATCCTGGCCTATGGTCGAATTGAGTCTTGATCTTACCCGGCGTAATAATTTACGGATTCGTGTCGGTGCAGAGAAGGGTGGTTTGATATGCTCTGGCGGCGTATGTCGGTTTGAAGAACCTTTCAAAGGAGTAAAATTAGTGTTGACCAGTATGTTCTAAGGAGGTTGAGTTGAAGAACAAGGAGAGAAGTAGTTTTGATTCTTTATTATTGTCTCTGGAACGTATTGAGAATGATCTAGAAAGACTGATCCATTATATAATAATATTCTTTACGGCTGTTTTTCTTGCGGGAATAATCTATGGTGGGATCCTTGGCGATTTTGTCGAAACTGAAAGTGTTGGTTCAGTGATGTGTTTGTCCTGTATGGGGTTGCAGCAGTGAAGAAGCGCACAAATAGCAAAATCGCGCATCACCGTATCGGCCAGATAATTGCCTCGATAGTAACCTTGGGGCATGCACCGGCACTCTGGACTGGTAACATCTACCAGGGACCCCTTAAATCCGCGTGCGTGCCTATCCTGAACTGCTGGGGTTGTCCGCTGTCGCTTTTTTCATGTCCGATTGGCGGCCTTCAGCATTTTCTGAATCTTCATTTGTTTCCTTTCTATATAGTCGGTTTTTTTGGTGTTGTCGGGATGCTAGTAGGAAGGATGGTTTGTGGCTGGCTTTGTCCTTTTGGTCTTTTCCAGGATATTTTACAGAAAATAAAGACGATAAAGCTCCGTTTGCCTTACTGGATGACCTATGTCAAATATGGAGTGCTAATCATCGTTGCCGGGTTTATCGCCTGGTACACAATGGAACCCTGGTTCTGTAAGCTTTGTCCTGCAGGCATAATTGAAGCCGGTATTCCGCTCGTCCTGGCTGATAAGACCGGCGACATCAGAGCTCTTGTCGGGTGGCTTTTCTGGACTAAAATATCGGTCCTTGTTCTCATTGTTATTTTTTCAATACTTATTAAGCGTTTTTTCTGTCGGGTATTGTGTCCGATCGGCGCTATTTATTCGGTTTTTAATCGTTTTTCGCTCGTACATTTGCGAATTGACAAAGATAAATGCCCTACTTGCGGTTTTTGCGCAAAAATCTGTCCAATGGACATAAATGTCTATGATAACCCTAATCAAAAGGAGTGCATACGTTGCCTTGAGTGTGTGAGGAGATGTCCGAGTGTCGCGGTGAGTTTGGGTTTTCAAAGGCCACAAATATGGCTGGGGCCATCAAAAGAGCCTATTATTAATTGAATCTGGCCTGAAGCAGGGCTTGACATTCAACAAAAAAACGTTATAGTGAAGTCAATGGCAGAGAAGCGTCGTAGATTAAGCAGCTACCTTCACTCTGACCATGTTATCGCCAACCATATCTTAGTTTCATTCCATGTTGCTTTTATATCCTCATTATTGAATATCCCAGCTGAATTGTATGGTCCTTTTGTATTAAGATTCGTTTTTATAAGTTATGAGACGCTCATATCAGCTTTTTTCTGGTTGGTTACTTTTCATACCGGTATCGCTATCCACGAGATGGGACATTATATCAAAGCAGTTCGAGCTGATGCTTTAGATGAAAGCCTCTTAGCGCCGGCAAAGAAGAAGATGAATAGCGGTTTTTTCAGTCGCTTGGTGTGGTATACCGGTATGTTCCTGGCCATTCCATACGGCAAATTCCGTGGTATAAAAAAAGAAGGATTGACATATTATCCAGAAGCACCATTCAATTTGAGCGTTGCTGCGGCTGGACCCAGCATAAGCGGTCGTCTGGCAATGTTCGCTCTGCCCATTGCGATCATTCTCCTGGTTACCGGATTATCATCACATATTGACATACTGGTCTATATTGGACGGCTTTTTTTGGGGATCGGCTTTGTTGGACTCGTTGATTTTTTTCTGGCTGATCCTGGCAAGTATCGAGAGTACAGGCAAAGAGAAGCAAAAGCTGCTCTGCAGTCAGGTAAGATCGAACATCCAAAAGAATCTTGGAATAACAAAGTGCAGGCCGTCAAAGAAAGAATGCGCAATAGCAGGATACAGGAACTTACTTTGCCTGACGGTGAAAAATTACGTGCGCCCTGGCAGTTCAGGAACTGCGGTATGGGTGGTCGACATACTGAAAAGGAATATCCGGAGAGCAACATCAGTTTTCAAGAGTTGATGTTTGTGCCGCTCTGTGCACATGATTATGAAGAAGCTCAGATGATAACCATAACACTTCAAAATCGTTTGAAAGAGATAATTGAGAAGGAATCAGGAGCACGTGTCATGGGTATCGGTCTTGAAGGAGGCCTTGCACCTTTCATCACCAAGGACCCCAAAGATAAAATACCTGAACAGCGTCTTTATAGATTGGCAGTCCAGGCGATAAAAGACAGTGGTTATACACCTGGCGATGATATTGCTATCGCTTATGATCAGGCAGTAAGTGAGTTGTCCACGGCTTACCGGCGGGAGTTCAAGAAAGACAAGAGTGTTGGTATGTATTATTTCTGGCGTAGTGAAGAGAAAGTAACGATGTCGCGTGAACAACTCCTTGATCTATATAAAGAGTCAATTATGACGATACCGGCTGTGTCTTTTGAAGATTCTTTCGGCGAAGACGATAATATTGGCTGGCAGTTATTGATGAAAGAACTCGGTGATAAAGTTTTCATCATAGGAGATGATCTTGTTACAACCAAGGATTCTACGATCGAGAAATGTGTCGATAGGAGAATGATCAATACTGCTCTGATCAAGGCAAACCAGATAGGTACTTTAACCGAAACGATGCTTGCGTTACTCGTTGCTCTTGGTAAGGGCCTGGATATCGTCGTGTCGCACCGATCAAAATCACCAAACGATGACATGGAAGCGCAGATCGCTCTTGCTGCTAATGCACTCGGTTTGAAAACCGGTGGCGGCGCGAATACCGAGCGATTGTTGAAGTACGGGGCGGTTACGAAAATTATGAAAACAATGGAAAAAGTGATTGAACAAGAATACAAGGACGAAACATCGCCCGAAGTTATTGCTTTTTTAAATTCACTGGTGATTACAGATATTATTGCTTACGAGGAACCGACCAACGCGGGGATCCCCACAGTCGGCGTGGAGGTTCATCTTGGGATTGCAGGCAGCAGGGATTATCAAAGGATTCTGAAATTCACCGGTTCCACACCGCTCGGTACATCGGCCGGCATGGATGAGGCTATTCATTTGGTCGACAGCATTATCGAAAAAGCTCCGGTTGTCGATAGGCACAATAGTTTTTTTATCGAGCAACCCGATAAAACATATCGTTTCAGGGAGGGTATAAGAGTTGATGATATTAGCAAAACCGATGATGACGAATTGATGGCACTGTGGGAAAAGAGTCAGCGATATAACGGCAAGGGTTGCCAGAATGCCGTCGGGAATGTGGTGAATATTATCGCAAAAGCATTCATCGGTAAAAAGTCTATTGATTTCACGAATATTGTCGATCTCGATAGAACACTCCTTGCACTTGAGAAAGCAGCTGCTATTCGAAGAGGTAAGATCGCGCAAACCGCTCAGCCAGATGAATTCATCCAGATCATGCAGCGAAAAATCAATCTTGGCATGAATGCTATTCTTTCTACGTCCCTTGCAGTTGCGCGCATGATCGCTCATGTTCAGGGTAAGGATCTGTGGCAATTGCTCAGACAGGAAATGAAACAGGTTTTAGCAAAGGTGATAATGACCTATGGAGGGTTAAATTTGCTGAGTGATATTTTAAAAAAGGAAAAGCTCCAGCAATTACGGAAAAATAAGGATATTTCATGGCAGACTTTATCTGAAAATATCATTTTCGATGATCTCATTTTAGGTCTTCAAAAGGTCAATAAAGAGATTGAAAACAATGGCACCAAGCTTTACCAGGTTTTAAGAAAGCATATCCACATCTATACAGACTGAAGATCGTGCCAGTACCAGTTTATTGACAAAAACTTAATAATCCATACAATATTTATTATCTGTCTTTGTTGTTAACCGACAAGGAGGCGTCATTTTATGAATAGGAAAATAAAAGTAGTCAAAGGTCGGGAAATATTGGACTCACGCGGCAACCCAACGGTCGAAGTGGATGTTGAACTGGAGTCAGGTCTGAAGAGATGCGCAGCGGTTCCTTCAGGAGCGTCCACAGGAAAATATGAGGCGGTTGAATTGAGAGACAGCCAGGATCGAAGGTATGGAGGTCAGGGTGTAGTCAAAGCGGTTGAAAATATAAATAAAATAATCGGGCCTGCTTTGATCGGTCACGATGTTACTGAACAGCCTAATCTTGATAAACTCATGATAGAGCTAGACGGTACCCTGAATAAGAAAAGATTGGGTGCTAATGCTCTATGTGGTGTATCATTGGCCATTGCACGCACTGCAGCAGTAGCTGTTGGATTACCTTTGTATAAATACCTTGGTGGTCCCTATGCAGTTTTAATACCCGTTCCGATGATGAATATCATCAATGGAGGGATGCATACATTATTGCAAGGACCTGATTTTCAAGAATATATGATAGTCCCCTATGGATGCAAAACGTTCAAAGAAGCCCTGAGGTGCGGTAGCGAAACGTATCACGCGCTCAAGCGGATCCTGCTTGACAGAGGATTCAGGATCACGGTCGCTGATGAAGGTGGTTTTGTGCCGCAATTAGCGTCGAACGAAGAGCCTCTTGGCTTGATCGTCGAGGCGATCGGGAAGGCTGGTTACCGACCTGGTGAAGATGTCGGTATAGCGCTTGATGTCGCAGCAAGCTGTTTTTATGAAGGTGGCAGATACAAATTACGTATCGAAGATGCCGAACTCGATTCTCTTGAGATGATTGAGAAATACGTTATGTTGGTTGATAAATACCCGATCGTTGCGATCGAAGATGGACTTGCTGAAGATGATTGGGAAGGATGGAAAAGACTCAATAATGCGTTGGGTGATTCGATCGCGCTTATTGGTGATGATATTTTTGTCACCAATGTCAAAAGGATTGAACGCGGCATTGAGGAAAATGTCGCCAATGCGGTTTTGATAAAACCTAATCAAATCGGAACACTTACTGAAACAATCGCCGCTGTGAAGATGGCACAGAAGGTCAAATGGGGTGTTGTTGTTTCCCACCGAAGCGGGGAGACAATTGATTCCTTTATCGCCGATTTTACTGTTGCTATGGGCACTGGTGCTTTGAAAACTGGGGCACCCTGCCGCGGTGAGCGTATCGAAAAGTATAATCAGCTCTTGCGTATTGAAGATGAACTGAAAGATGCCGCAATGCACCTTGGTAAAGAGATGTTCACTAGAGACGGAAGGAGGACAAAAAATGGTACTTGATTCGATCGAGGATCTAGGCAAGGGACCATTTTGTAAACCCTATGGTCAGTTATTTTATGAAAATCTTGAGAGGATGCCTTCATTCCAGGTTATCGAAGCCTATCTTTCCTGTCTCCTTGAAGCCCAGGACAAAATACAAAAAGCCATATCAATATTAGAAGGGATACTCAAAAAGGGTGCGGATAAATTGAAGGATATTAAGAATCCGATGGACCTTCAATATATGTTTGGTAAGGCGACAGGTTCACGGGGCGAGATCGAGAAAGAGATCGAACATCTTTCTCAAAACCGGCGGGAGATCGACAGCCTGATCGCTCAATATTCAGAGAAAGGTA
>Ga0307426_1000655_pt1 | contig 23615 bp, 25 predicted proteins | sample SalMarWE160340MG_FD_202165 | JGI IMG/M metagenome (GOLD analysis project Ga0307426, IMG submission 202165) | Salt marsh sediment microbial communities from the Plum Island Ecosystem LTER, Massachusetts, United States - WE1603-40 | ecosystem: Environmental > Aquatic > Marine > Intertidal zone >...
AGAGCAACAGAACGACTTGTTTGGTAAGAAAAATTACAGAATGAAAAGCGACAGGGTGCAACGCTTTGACGGCCCCGCAGGCAATTGACTGCGAGACGGACAGCCGCCCATGCCGCCGAAAGCTGTATCAAAATAAGCGACGCCGACCTGAAGAGCGGCCAGCTCATTGGCCAGACATTTTCCCTCCGTATCATGCAGGTGCAAAAAAACAGGCGTGCCGTCGGCCAATTCCATAACATTAGCGGAAATTGAGGCCGCCACATGCCTCATATTCAATCGATTCTATGGTTCAATGTCATAAAACTCCTAAACAGCGATCATGGCCCGCATCATATCGCCTGCATTTTCAGCATGGTCCGCTATTGAACCGATTATCTCAGCCATTCTGACCAAATGAAACACCGTCACTGGATCGCTGATCGAATCAAAGACCTTCTGTTTTAAGCCATCCTCTAATTTGTCGGCTTCATGTTCCTGCCGGCGCAGGCTGCGTATCATTTCCTTGACATGAATCCGCTGGTCATTGGAGTAACTTTTAAAATACTTCTGCGCCTCGGCCGCCATTTTGCTCAATTCTGCGACGGCATTTGTGACCGCATTGACGAATATTTTTATGTCGGTTGCAAGGCGTTGCGGGATTCCGAGTTCACTTCTGATGGAAATCCAGTCCAGGCTCTCTTGCATGGCGTCAAGGACTTTATCCTGTTCCCCCAGGTACCTGAAAAGCTCAAATTTATCATACTGCAGCAGGGTGCCTTTGGGTAGATGACCTCGAATCCGGCGTTTGATCGAATCGGCCTCATCTTCTATGCGATGAATATCCTGCCGGAAATCTTCAAAGCGTTCACATCCTTCAGATATATAACACTCCATCGCCTGCTGAAAAACCAGGGCGCACTCGTTTACCTTTTCGGCGTGTTCCAGCAAGCCCTCAAATGGTGATGTAACAAACATCGAAAGAAAGGGAATTCGCATAACTATCTCCTTTAAACAACAAGTTGAAGGATTTTAAATATGACAATGCTTGTTATGGCTGAGATCGGTACGGTCAGGATCCAGTAAATCATGATTTGAAAAATGATCCTGAAATTCACGGCTTCGATTCCGCGTGCCAGGCCCACGCCCATCACGCCGCCAACGGCCGCATGGGTAGTTGAAACCGGCAGACCCAATTTAGAGGCTATCAGCACGGTTGTGGCGGCGGCAAAATCAACCGAAAAACCACGGGTATTGTTGAGGGTGGTGATCCTGCGGCCGATGGTTTCCATCACGCGATTACCGGCCATTGCGATTCCGCAGGCAATTCCGATACCGCCGAAAAGCAGCAGAAACAACGGCACTGGAACCTTTGTGCCCACACTTCCGGTTTTGACGATAAAGTAAATCACGGCCAGAGGGCCGATGGCATTGGCAACATCGTTCGCGCCTTGCGCCAGTGCAACATAGCATGACGTCCCGATTTGGATTTTACGAAAGATGGCTTCCTCGCCGGAAGCTTCAGGATTTTTAACGAATCGGCGCAAGGCCCGCATTCCGGCATAACCCAGCAGGCAGGCCAGTGTACCCGCAACGATCAATGCCGTGGGTGTTCCAATGGACAACCTTTTGCCAAGAGGAGTTTTAAATAGAAAGGAGAGGATAACGACAAATATGGCGATTCCGATAAAAAAAGGGGACAATTTCAAAGCCCGCTCGTAAGGGTCTTTTTTTTTCAGAATGGTCTTAACGATTATTTTAAACATGCCGAAGCCGATAGCCATGCTGAAGACCGGGGAGATAACCCAGCTCAGGACCACGGCGCCGAGCTTGCCCCAGTTGATCATTGTGAATCCACCCGCCATGATGCCGAATCCGATCATGGCGCCGACGATGGAATGGGTCGTCGATACGGGCAGCGATTTCCAGGTCGCAAAGGATACCCACAGGGCGGCTGATAGAAGGGCGGAAAGGGCCCCGATGAGAGCCAGATTCGGGTCCGCCAGGATGTCCGTTGAGACAATGCCCTTGCGAATGGTGTTGGTAACATGGCTGCCGATGAAGGTAGCTCCGACTATATTCAGAATCCCGGCAATAAATATTGCCTGGCGGATGGTAATCGCTTTGGCCCCAACGGCCGACGCCATTGAATTTGCCACGTCATTGGCGCCGATGTTCCATGCCATGTAAAACCCGAAGATATAGCCTATGATTAGAATATGAAATTCAGAGATCATTTTTCACTCGAAATTGGAAATAATTCAACCTAAACCGAGACAGGCGTCTCATATCATGTTAAAAAGTAAATGAAAACAAAAACTAAAACAGTTATATCACCTAGCGTGAAACATCTGAATTCAGATATCCTGCAAAGCGGGCTTCCCGTCGAAGCCGTCCTTGCGGAGTTGCAAAATACTCTGGCAACCAATGCCCGTGCCGTGCTGCAGGCTCCGCCCGGGGCCGGCAAGACAACCTGCATTCCCCTGCACCTGCGCAAGGCATCCTGGATAGAGGACCGTAAAATAATAATGCTGGCACCCCGCCGGCTGGCCGCCCGGGCTGCGGCCATGCGCATGGCCGACCTTCTTAAGGAAAAAGTCGGGCAGACGGTCGGCTACCGGGTCCGCTTGGACAGCCGTGTCAGTGCCGCAACCCGCATCGAAGTGGTCACCGAAGGTGTGTTGACGCGAATGCTGCAAAGTGATCCTTCTCTGGCAGGAGTCGGGATGGTAATTTTTGATGAGTTTCATGAGCGCAGCCTGGATGCCGATCTGGGATTGGCCTTGTGCCTTGATATGCAGGGGGTGCTGAATAAAAATTTGCGGTTGCTGATCATGTCCGCCACCATTGAAACCGAACCGCTGGCTGCAATGCTGGCCGGTGCCCCTGTGATTGCATGTACGGGCAAAGCGTTTGCGGTTGAAACCCGCTATGTGGGTCGGCACACGCCCGCCTTTTCCGGCGAAGCCCTGCGCGAAGCGGTGCTATCCGCTGCCCGCAATGAGTCGGGCAGTATTCTGGTGTTTTTACCCGGTGCGCCGGAGATTCGTCAGGTGGCACGGTTGCTGGAGACAGACCTGTCGGGCCAGGGTTGGATCATCGCCCCACTCTTCGGGAACCTGTCACGCAGCGATCAAGACCGGGCCATTGCACCGCCACCCGACGGAACGCGCAAAATCGTCCTGGCCACATCCATCGCTGAAACCAGTTTGACCATCGAGGACATCCGGGTGGTGGTGGACAGCGGCCTGCAGAGAGTCCCGCGTTTTGATGTGCGCAGCGGGTTGACCCGTCTGGTCACGCTGCCGGTATCGCGGGCCTCGGCTGATCAGCGGCGGGGGCGGGCCGGCCGAACCGGTCCGGGTGTTTGCCTGCGCCTGTGGTCCCGCAGTATGCACCACTCACTGCCCGCAGCCCACCGACCGGAAATTCTCGAGGCCGACCTGGCCGGCCTGGTGCTGGAATTGGCTATCTGGGGAGTGGGCGATCCCAACCGGTTGCGCTGGCTTGATCCGCCGCCTCCGGGCACATTTGACAGCGCCCGCCGATTACTCCGGTCTCTTGAAGCTCTGGACGTCGATGCCCGGGCTACCGATCACGGGCGGCAGATGGCGGCCTTGCCTTTGCACCCAAGGTTGGCCCACATGCTGGTTGCTGCAAATAGCCGGGGTCAGGGGAGCGCCGCCTGTGATCTGGCAGCCTTACTCAGCGAACGCGATGTGGTCCGTTTTGAATCCGGACGTTCCGATGCAGACATGCGCATTCGGTTCGATCTGCTGCAGGCCTCACGCAACAAACGCCCGCTGGCCTGTCCGGGCGCAACCGTCGATTTTTCGACCGTACACCGGGCGCTCCGTGCAGCAGATCATTTGCGCAGGCGCCTGGGTTGCAATCGTGGTGAAAATGATGCCCCATCCATTGGCCGGTTATTGGCCTGGGCTTATCCGGACCGCATTGCCCGCCGTCGTGCAGCTGGGCGCGGCAGATTTTTGCTGGCCAATGGCCGGGGGGCGTATCTTGACCCTGCTGAGGCACTGGCGGCCGAACAATTTCTGATTGCGGTGGAACTGGACGGTGATCGCCGCAACTCACGAATTTATAGAGCTGCGGCCAGCAGTATGGATATTCTCATGGAGCAGTTTGCGGATCAGATCCACCGTGTGGAAGCCGTTGAGTGGGATCCGGAGAACCAGGTTGTTGCCGCACGGCGCGATCTGAAACTGGACGCGCTTACATTGCGCAGCGATCCGCTTGCGTCTCCCGACGCGCAACAGGTTTTGGCTGCACTGCTCAAAGGCATCCAGCAGCAGGGGCTCGGGTGTTTGCCGTGGACCCGGGCCCTGCGGCATTGGCAGGAACGGGTTTGTTTTTTACGACGGCTATTAGAAGATCAGCGGCAGTGGCCGGATGTTGCGGATGATGGCCTTTCAGCCAACCTTTCGCAATGGCTGTCACCTTACCTGACCGGAATAACCCGGCTGCGTGATCTGGCTCGGATCGACTTAAAAAAGGCGCTGTACAGTATGCTGCCCTACCAGCAGCATAAACTGTTTGACGAATTGGCCCCCACGCACCTGACGGTGCCGAGCGGTTCGCGGATTCCCATTGACTACTCGGGTGACATACCCGTGCTGGCCGTGCGTCTGCAGGAGATGTTCGGTCTTGTCAAAACGCCGGCGGTGGCCGGCGGCCTTCAGCCATTGCTGATACATTTACTTTCGCCGGCCGGTCGTCCGGTACAAATCACCCGGGACCTGGCGGGTTTCTGGCAGACCGGCTATCCCGAAGTCAAAAAAGAACTGAAAGGGCGCTATCCCAAACACTATTGGCCGGACGATCCCCTTCAGGCGCAGGCGACCGCGCGGCTGAGGCCGCGGGTTATTACCTGAATTTCACTCGAGTCGCCGGCGTTGATATTAAGTGGTGTCGCTTGGGATCATTACCTATGTGCCGTGGTTCGTTATGGTTCTGCCCGAGGCGCTGGGGTTTGCGTGAAAAAGAAAGGAAGACTGACATGAACTGTGAATCCATCAACGATATCGACACCCCCGCCCTTTTAATTGATCTCGATCAGGTAGAAAAAAATCTGCAGCAGATGCAGCAAAAGGCTGATCGGTGCGGGGTGACCCTGCGTCCTCATATTAAAACCCATAAAATACCTGAGCTGGCGTTAAAACAAGTTCAACTGGGAGCCCGCGGAATTACAGCCTCCAAGGTTTCAGAAGCCGAAGTCATGGCCCGGGCGGGCATCGGGGACATTTTTATCGCCAACCAGGTCGTTGCGTTCCAGAAGCTGAAACGACTTCTGGCACTTTCCCGGAAGATAAACGTCGCCATAGGCTTAGACAGCATAGCGGGGGCTCACCGACTTTCCGAAACCTTTTCTGCGGCGGGTGCGACAGTTGAGTATCTGATTGAAATCAACAGCGGGCTTAATCGGTGTGGTGTTTCGCCGGGTCGAGAAGCCATCGAATTGGTCCAGGCCATTGAGTCGCTTCCCGGTCTGGCGTTTAAAGGAATTTTTACCCATGCCGGTCAGGTTTACGGAAAAACCTCCCTCGCAGAAGTCCAGAAGGTCAGTCAATTTGAAAGCCAAACCATGAGTGAGATCGCCAGAGACCTGCAGGATTTGGGTTACCAGGCACAAACGGTATCCGTAGGATCCACGCCGACTATGAAGGTCTGGGAGGGATGGTCCGGCGTCAATGAAATTCGGCCTGGAAATTACATCTTTAATGATGCCATCCAGATCGCGCTTCAGGTTGCCAAACCTGAGGATTGTGCGCTGACCGTCTTATCGACAGTTGTCAGCCGTCCCGCTTCCGACCGGGCCGTCATCGATGCCGGCAGCAAGGTATTGGCTCTGGACAAAGGTGGTCACGGTGTTGAGACGGCCAAGGGCTATGGTATGGTGGTGGGCCGGAAGATCGTCATTGATAGACTTTCCGAAGAGCACGGCATCATGGCGGTGGATCCCGGGGAACCATTGGCAGTAGGGGATTGTATTCGAATCATTCCCAATCACGCCTGTCCGGTTGTCAATCTTTTTGGTTCGGCTTACGGAATAAGGGACAACGCGGTTGAAACCGTATTTAAAATAGCCGCAAGGGGAATGGTGCAATAGGATTTGTCAGTTGACCGGAGTCCGTTGTCAGTTGTGAACAAGAGCTAGAGATCGCAAAAGATGGTGTCATTCTCACACCTCCTCTGGGTCGGATACTGGCAAGTGTTTCGCGTCAATCGATACTGGATACGGCCAAGGCCATTGGATTTGAGGTGGCCGAGAAAGCCATCAAAGCTGAAGATCTGCTTGAAGCCTGAAGCCGATGAAATTTTTACTTCCGCCACGCCGTTTAAAGTGCTGCCCGTGGGTCGGATTGAAGATCGTGTTCTGGAAAATGTTCCCGGACCCATATCGCTTAAGCTGAAACAGGCGCTTGACGAGATTTGCGCCGGACGCGACGAGCGCTTTAAGAACTGGCTGCAACCTTTGGAATGACGAATGTTTGGAATGACGAACATTCCTCATTCGCCCTTTGTCCATCATCATCTCCGCAGACGGATTGATGACCGGTATCCAGACAAAATCCGACGTTCTGCGCTTTAAGGCGCTCGAATTTAAACCGGAACCGCATATCAAAAAAGGTCTTGATTAATGGCGGGCAATGGTTTAATATCTGAACATATGTTCAGATATTTATGCGGGGGAGCATGGGATCAGCCAAAGCCAAATTAATCCAAGAAGACGGCTGTCAAATACGGGTGGTTCACCTGGAGCGGGTTGAGCAGGCGCGGCAGGAAGCCATTTCAGTGCGCGAGCTGGAACAGCTATCTTTGACTTTCAGCGTCTTGGGTGATCCGAACCGCCTCAGAATTGTGATGGCTTTGAGAAATGTCGAAATGTGTGTCTGCGATCTGGCGGCTTTCACCGGGCTGAGTGAGTCGGCCGTGTCTCATCAGTTGCGTCGACTGAAAGATTTAGCCCTGGTCAAGAAACGCCGCGCAGGACAGATCATATATTATTCCCTGGATGATGCGCATGTGGCAGAGCTTTTAAAAGTTGGTCTGGAACATATTCGGGATGATTCATTCAACTGCATCAACTCAACGAACTCAATAAACTCAAAAAGCTCAACAAACCCAATCCACCAAACAAGGAGCATAAAAAGGTTTTGAATTTTATTATTGAAGTGTTGAAAACATCCTGGCATCTGCTGCTGGATGCGTCGGTCTATATTTTATTCGGTCTGCTGGTCAGCGGCCTTTTGCGGGTATTTCTCAATCCGAATACAGTGATCCGGCACCTGGGCCGGGGGCGGTTTTCATCGGTCTTTAAAGCGGCCTTTCTGGGTATTCCTATTCCGTTGTGATCATGCGGGGTTTTGCCTGCAGCCGTGTCGCTGCGCAAACAGGGCGCCAACAACGGCGCCACAACGGCCTTTTTAATATCAACGCCGGAATCCGGGGTGGACTCGATTTCCATCACCTATGCCCTGCTGGATCCGATCATGACGGTGGCAAGACCTTTTGTCGCCTTTGTCACCGCAACCATCGCCGGAATCGCCGAAAACTTGTTCGGTAATAGCGATGAAAGCAAGAGAGTCATACCGGATCTCAGCTGCCCGGTCGACAACTGCTGTGACGGCAAAAATTGTGATCCGGAAACTCACAGAAGTCACCATACCTTTTTAGAAAAAATCAAAGCCGGGGTCGGCTATGCCTTCGGCGATCTCTGGGAAGACATTGCAAAATGGTTTCTTTTCGGGGTGCTGCTGGCGGGGTTCATAACTGTTTTGATCCCGGACGATATCTTCAGCAGATATCTGGGGTCCGGGTTGCCGGCCATGTTGCTTATGCTGGCCATTGGAATTCCATTGTATATTTGTGCAACCGCTTCAACTCCGATTGCCGCGGCCCTGATTTTAAAGGGCGTTAGTCCGGGAGCAGCCCTGGTGTTTTTACTGGTCGGTCCCGCCACGAATGTGGCGTCTTTGACCGTTCTCACGGGAATTCTCGGCAAGCGGGCCACCGCAATTTATCTGGGTACGATTGCGATTTCGGCCGTATTTTTCGGTTTGCTTATCGATCATATTTATGCATCCTTGGGTCTTTCAGCCCAGGCTATGGTGGGCCAGGCATCCGAAGTGATGCCGGTATGGGCTCAGTGGTCCGGTGCCGTGACGGTTTTGCTTTTATCCATAAAGCCGCTGTTCCGCAAGATAAACTCACTGGCAACGCGCTTGAAACCGGCCAGACCGTCCGCACCAAAAACATCCGCCCCGGCATCGACCGATTCTGAATCCTACCTCACGCAGTCTCAATGCGGGCCTACCTGAGGCTGTTCCTGAGGGTCCGGGGGACCTGAAGAAATGAAGATTGAAGATTGAATAATGAAGGAATTCTTTCGTTTTAATTATAACCTGAAACCTTTAACCTCCGGTTACCAGCATTTTTTTGGTAAAATACCTTAAGCTTCTAAACCCTCTGCACTATGCTCTCTGCTCTATGCCCTCTGCGCCAAGCGCTTCTTTAACTTTTTCATCCCACCCCAGCGGCTGCATCCAGGCCGGATATGGGATGGCGGGAGTTGTTAAATCATCCAGCGCCTGCAGATCCTCTGCTGATAGATTTATCTTTGTTGCCCCAAGATTGTCTTCCAGTTGTCGGGCTTTGGTGGCGCCGATGATTACGCTGGAAACAAAGGGTTTGGCCAGCAACCAGGCAAGCGCCATCTGGGCCACCGAGGCCTCGTATTTTTCGCCGAGTTCTTTGAGCGTTGCGACCACGGCATAACCCTTTTCAATGTCTACCGGCGGGAAATCGAAGACAGGCCGCCGGCTGTCCGGCGGCACCGGATTTTCGTGGGTATATTTACCGGACAAAAATCCGCTGGCCAGGGGGCTCCAGACCATCAACCCCAGACCATTGTCTTCGAGAAACGGCACCACCTCATTTTCCAGGTCGCGGCCCAACAGCGAATAATACATCTGGGCCCCGATCCATTTTACCCGGCCGTCTCTTTGCTGAACAGCAAGCATTTTTTGCGCCTTCCAGGCCGGATAATTGCTGTAGCCGACATAACGCACCCATCCTTTTTTGACCACGTCATCCAGGACCCGGGCGGTTTCTTCCAGGGGGGTGATGGGATCCGGAATGTGGACCAGGAAAATGTCAATGTATTCGGTGTCCAGGCGTCTCAAACTGCCCTCCACCGCTTTTAAAACATAACGGTAGGACAATCCGCTGGCGGTCACCGCATCACCGCTGCGAAAGCCGCATTAATTCAACAGTCGCTGGGCACCGCAGAATACATATAATCCAGGTCCATCCGCCAGGGTTGCCAGTGTGATGTTGAGTTCCGCAGCCAGCTGCACTGCCAGCGCCGTGGGACGCGATATGGCCAGAATAATCGGGATGCGGGCTCTCGCTGCTTTTTGAACAAGCTCATAGCTGATGCGGGATGACAGGGTCACCAGCGCGCTCTGATCGAGTTTTTTATCCAGAAATGCCTTACCGATGACTTTATCAAGGGCATTGTGCCGTCCGACATCTTCGGCCGCAGCCAATAATTCAAGATCGAAATCGTATAAAACCGCCGCATGCGCGGCACGTGTTTGCCGGCGCAAGGGCTGATGTCGGGTAATTTTTTCAAGACAGGCAAGTGCGCTGTTAATGTCGATGCGGGCATTATCCGCCAGTGGCGTAATTTTTTGAAAAAGATCTTCCACGATTTCCTTGCCGCACAGGCCGCAGCTGGATTGACTGATAAATCCCCGTCTATCCAGTATTTCAGATATTAGAGCCCTGCGCGACGGGACCAGGGTAACAGCAACCGTATTGGTATCCTCACCGTCACAGAAAGCCAGGGATAAGTAATCATCCGGAGTGTCAATTATTCCTTCCGTCAGGCAGAAACCGGCCACAAGCTCGATTTCATCCCCCGGCGTGCGCATGACAACCGAGTATGGGTTTCCCTGAATACGAATCGAAAGCGGTTCCTCGGCCAGAAGATCCTTTTCTTTTGATTGATTGGATGTCCGGTCCCAGTGAATAATCTGATGATGGATGGTTGTATTCAATAATTCCTCCTATTAATTTTGATGCCTGGCAGTGGAATTTAATTTTAAATATATGACCGAATCACCATTTGTCTATTTCCTGATTAGTCCGCCTTGCGACTAAGTTTCTTTATGTGCGAGCGGCTGAAATGAAATATCGGGATGACTAAAAATAGATAATATGCGCAGCATAAAGTAATTAAGCCGCCGGCGATTCAATCCAACAAGTTTCTTCCGTTTTCAAAAAATCTACCATCCTCTGATCGCTATTCTTGAGGGCGGGTTAATTACAGATTTTTCTTGACAAATCATTTGTAAAGATTAATATTTGCAAATTTAAAATCAGAGATTAAAATATAGTTTACAGGAGGCTGATCCGATGTACGCGGTAGTAAATACAGGCGGTAAACAATACAAAGTCCAGCAAGGTGAGGTTTTAAAAGTCGAAAAGATTCCGGGGGATGTCGGCAGCCCCGTGACCTTTGACCGGGTATTGATGGTTTCAGACGGAGAAAATGTCAGCATCGGCCAGCCTGTGTTAGAGGATGTTGCAGTTGAAGGTCACATTGTGGAGCAGGGCAAGGCCAAAAAAATTCTCGTATTCAAGTACAAAAAGCGCAAACGCTACCGCCGCAAACAAGGGCATCGTCAGGAATTTACAGCGGTGAAGATCGACAGCATAAAAGACGCGGGCGTTGAAGCCAAAGAAGCCCCTCAATCCGAAAATGAGTCTAAACCGGAAATTATAAAGGCCGACGCTGAACCAAAAACCGGCACGGACGAGGCCAAATAGTAAAATTGGCTATATTTTTATTGCCTTAGCAGATACAACATCTCTTAAAAATTACGTAGAGGGTTCCATTTCCGTGGCAATACCTTCCCATCTATCAGGAGTTAAAAAATGGCTCATAAAAAAGCAGGCGGCAGTTCAAAAAACGGCCGGGATAGCAATGCTCAACGACGTGGCGTCAAGCGTTTTGGCGGGCAAAAGGTAAAAGCCGGTAATATTCTGGTGCGGCAGCTGGGCACCAAAATTCATCCGGGCGAAAATGTCGGTGTGGGCAAGGATTATACCCTTTTTGCCAAAGTTGACGGCACGGTTGCCTTTGAGAGAGTGGGGCGCGATCGTAAAAAAGTGAGCGTTTATGCAGCGTGAAATTTATTGATGAAGTGTTCATTACCGCTCAGTCCGGAGACGGCGGTCGCGGATGCGTGAGTTTTAGACGCGAAAGATTCATTCCCCGGGGCGGTCCGGACGGGGGCGACGGGGGCAAGGGCGGCGATGTTATTTTAAGAAGTTCATCGCGCAGACGCACTTTATACCCGTTTCGATTCAAACGGCAGTTTAAAGCCAAAAACGGTGCCCCGGGCCAGGGTAAGCAGAAGACCGGCAAAAACGGTGATGATCTTATCATCGAAGTTCCGCCGGGGACTCTGGTCAGCGATGCCGAAACAAATGATTTGCTCAAAGATTTTATCCAGCCCGGCGAAGTGTTTGTGGTTGCCAAAGGCGGCCGCGGCGGACAGGGAAATTCTCGTTTTAAAACTTCCACCAGGCGTGCCCCGCGTTTTGCCCAACCCGGTGAACCCGGCCAATATCTAAAGCTGAAACTCGAACTCAAACTTCTTGCCGACGTGGGACTGATAGGTTTACCCAACGCCGGAAAATCCACCCTTATCAGTGTCATTTCTTCGGCTACTCCTAAAATAGCCGATTATCCCTTTACCACCCTTACACCAATTCTGGGAGTCGTCCAACCCGATCAGGCAGAGTCCTTTGTCGTTGCTGATATTCCCGGATTGATCGAAGGGGCCCACAAAGGGGCCGGTCTGGGAATTCGATTTTTGCGCCATATTGAACGCACGCAAATTCTGGTTCACCTGATTGATGCCGCCGCCATTGATCCACTAGATCCGCTCGCCAGCTATGTAACCATCAATGAGGAACTGGCGCAATACAACCCGCTGCTGAAAGAAAAACTTCAGATTATAGTATTAAATAAAATGGATCTGCCGGGTGCCGATCGGGCCGCAGAAGCGTTTGAGGCCGCAATAAATGAACGACAGGTATTGAAAATATCCGCTGCAGCCCGCCAAGGACTCGAACAATTGAAATTGAAGTTGGTTGAATATCTCGGAAATCGTATTTCGCAGCAACGCCAATAGGCAGGATCAATTTCATGAAGGTGAATCATAAATTGAGCTTCGACGCGGCCAAGCGGATCGTGGTCAAAGTGGGAAGCAATGTGCTGACCGAAGATAATGGCCTAAATTTGAAAGCCATACGGTCCATCACCCGTCAAATAGGGCAGTTGATCGAAAGCGGACTGGAGGTGATTCTGGTGTCCTCCGGCGCTATGGCTTCAGGTATAAAAAAAATCGGTCTTCCGGCGAGACCAGATGAACTTCCCAAGCGGCAGGCAGTCGCTGCCGTCGGTCAAGCCGGCTTGATGATGGAATATGAAAAAGCCTTCGGCCGGTACCGGCTGAAAGTTGCCCAGATTCTCTTGACCAGTGAGGACCTCTCCAATCGCAAGCGATATTTAAACGCCAGAAATACCCTATACACCCTGTTGTCATGGCAGGTGGTTCCGATCGTAAATGAGAACGATACGGTGTGGGTCGAAGAGATCAAGCTGGGCGACAATGATAATCTGGCTGCGATGATCACCCTGCTGATGGACGCGGACATGCTGATCAATCTTACGGATATCGACGGTCTATTTACGCGAGATCCGCGGGTGCATCCGGACGCTGAACTGATCGCCACCGTAACACACATCAATAAGGCTACCGAAATGCTCGCCGGTCATATTCCCGGCGCCCTGGGGACCGGCGGCATGACCAGCAAAATTAAAGCGGCCCGCAAAGTCACTTCTGCCGGTGTGCCCATGGTGATCGCCAAGGGCGACAAACCGAATATTTTGCTCAAGTTGTTTGCCGGACAAAAGCATGGCACTTTCTTTTTGCCCAAAGAACAGAAACTGACCCGCCGCAAATGCTGGATCGCCTACTCTTTAAAACCCAAAGGCATCATCAAAATTGACGATGGCGCCGTAAAGGCGATCCTAAAAAACGGGAAAAGCCTGCTGCCCATCGGCATTGTTGAGGTGAAAAATGATTTCGACGTCGGTGCACCGGTAGAATTTCAGAATCAGCGCAACGAACCATTGGGAATCGGGCTGGTCAACTATAGCGCGGCTGATATTGAAAAGATCAAAGGCTTGAAGTCCAACCGCATAAAGCAGGTACTGGGCCACAAATCCTACGATGAGGTTATCCACCGGGATAATCTTGCCATTACAGCGGTGGATGAGGTATAAGGGTTGGGTAACCTGCATGGGCTTAGGAGAAATCGCGCATTTTCTATTTATATGTAATCATTCCAAATATCGGAAAAAGACAATGACCACTACCGAAGCAACCATCACAACAATGGCCCGGGCCGCCAGGCAGGCGGCGTACCAGCTGGTTCGGGTATCCTCGGATCAAAAAAACGCGGCTTTGTTATCGATTGCCATAGGCCTTGAAAAGGAAGCCGCCTTTATCAGAGAGGAAAACCGCAAGGATCTGATCCGGGCGGAAGAAAAAGGTCTTTCCGCAGCCATGATTGATCGGCTGACGGTTAAAGATGAGACCATCACCTCAATGGTGACCGGGCTGAATGAGGTCATGGGATTGAATGACCCTGTCGGGAGCATGAGTGAGACCTGGATTCGGCCCAACGGACTGCAGGTTGCGCGCATGCGAATTCCACTGGGCGTCATCGGCATCATTTACGAGTCGAGACCCAATGTGACCATTGATGCTGCCGGCTTGTGTCTTAAAGCCGGCAACGCGGTCATCCTGCGTGGCGGATCTGAAGCTTTTCATTCGAATCAGGCCCTGGCACAAATCATTTACCGGGCACTGGAAAATACGGACTTGCCGCGAAATTCCGTGCAGGTGGTGCCGGTTCGGGAGCGGGAGGCGGTGTTGGCCCTTTTGAAACAGGAAGAGTTTGTCGACCTTATCATTCCGCGGGGCGGCGAGGGGCTTATCCGGTTTGTGGTGGAGAACTCGAAAATTCCGGTTTTAAAGCACTACAAAGGAGTTTGCCATATTTATGTCGATGACGATGCCGACTTTGAAATGGCGCAGGCAATCTGCTTTAATGCCAAGGTCCAGCGTCCCGGAGTATGCAATGCCCTGGAAACCCTGCTCGTGCATCGAGCGGCGGCCGAATTATTTTTGCCGCCCATGGCTGAACGTTTTGTGCGGGCAGGAGTGGAGATCAGAGGGTGTGAAGCAACCTGCCGCCTGCTGCCCGATGCCAAGAAAGCGGTCGAATCAGACTGGCCAGCTGAATACCTGGATCTAATTCTGGCCATTAAGGTGGTTGAGGACATGGACCAGGCGATTTCACACATCGCCGAGTATTCATCCAACCATACCGAGGCCATTGTAACCCGAAATTATGATCGGGCGAAACGCTTCGTGCGTGAAGTGGATTCATCCGTCGTGCTGGTTAATGCTTCAACACGTTTTAACGATGGCAGCCAGCTGGGGCTGGGGGCTGAAATCGGCATCAGTACGTCTAAACTGCATGCGTTCGGACCCATGGGGGTGGAGGAATTGACGACCACCAAATTCGTGGTGCAGGGTAACGGGCAAATAAGAGAATAACAGGTTTTTTTATGCGTATCGGACTATTCGGCGGGACTTTTAATCCGGTTCATTTCGGTCATCTGCGGGCCGCGCTGGAGGTAAAAGAAGGTTTTGAACTGGATGAGGTTATCCTGATTCCTGCGGCCCTGCCGCCCCACAAATTGCCCGGTGAAGTGGCTGATGCCGCCGATCGTTTGCATATGCTTAGCCTGGCGCTTGGAGAGACTTCAGGCCTTAAACTCTCAGATGTTGAATTAAGGCGATCCGGTCCCTCATACACGATTGATACCGTTGAACATTTTAAGCGCACGCTGCCTGCTGAATCCCGGATCTACCTGATTATGGGTTTGGATGCATTTCTTGAAATCGACTCCTGGAAATCCTATGAAGAATTGCTGATACAGGTTCCTTTTATTATCATCAATCGCCCGCGGGCCGGCATCGGTGCCGATGGTTTCCGATGGAAAGTCCTGGAAGATTACCTGACATCTGAAATATCCGCGGACTATGCCTTTTGCGAATCCCAATCCGTTTACCGCTCACCCAACAAACAACCGGTTTATGCTTTTGAGGTAACCGCCCTGGACATTTCTTCAACCGGGGTGCGAAAGCTGGTAAAAGAAGGCCGGTCAATCGGATATCTGGTGCCGCAGAAAGTGGCCGAATTTATCAAATCCAAAGGAATTTATTTATGACGAATACTATGGACCCTCCCCTTGATCTTTATATCAAGGCTGTCCTGGGTAGGAAAGCCATGAATGTGGTGGCGCTGGACGTTGCTGAGTTAACCTCTTACGCGGATGTCTTCATTATTTGCAGCGGCCGCTCGAATCGACAGGTCAGTGCCATTGCCGAATATATTCAAACCGATTTAAAAAAGCACAAGATAAAACCCTTAAGTGTGGAAGGCACCAAAGACGGGCACTGGGTGTTGCTGGATTACGGGCACGTGATCATCCATGTGTTTTATGAGCCGGTGCGGGAATTCTATGACCTGGAGGGATTGTGGGTCGATGCCAGACGCATCATGACGCCTTCCCTCAAAAAGCAAAAAAATACCTCCGTCTCATCACAAAAGATGGCGGATGCGTAGTTCCTGATAGGATATTCAATTTGCAATCTTCAATTTTCAATTCCGGCTCGTCCGGATTAGGAGTCCATTGTGTCGGATACACTAAAACCCTATACAATGATCACTGATTTTTTAACCGGCAAAGACATACCCAATATCGGTGCCGAGGAAAACCGGCAGGCTGTCGAGCAATTTTTAGTCAATGCCAAAGGCTATTCTAAAGATGACATCCAGGCGGATGTCAAAATCGAAATAATTGTAGCCGGAAAACCATACTGCTCCCAGGTAGATCTGGTGGTCAGTGTGGGTGCCGCCAAAAAACGGATGATGGCGGTTAAGTGTGCCGCCGGATCTCTCGGGTCGCGTGAAAGAGAAATCCTCGCCGCCGCCAGGCTGCTGGATGATTATCAGATTCCCCTGTCGGTGGTTTCCGACGGCCAAACGGCCATTGTGCTGGATACAATTTCCGGCCAAAAGATTGGTGAGGGAATGGATGCAGTCCCCTCCAAGCAAGCCGTTATTACAAAGTTGGCATCCTATCGGTTTGCTGCCTTCCCGGCAGAGCGGCTGGAGCGGGAAAAATTGATTTTCCGCACTTACGACATCGAGAATGTGAATGTGCAAAGAAATTTAAGGAGAGAAAAATGACAAACGTGGCAAAAGATGAGCGCATCCAAATAGAGAAACTTGCACTGGGACCTTACGGCACCAATGCCTATGTCCTAATCTGCCACCATACCGGCGAGAGCGTAGTTGTGGATGTACCGGGTGAAGCCGCAAAAATATTGGAGTTGCTCAAAGGAACAACCCCCCGCTATATTCTGATTACCCACAACCACATGGACCATACCGGCGCTCTGGCCGAATTAAAATCGGCCCTGAACGCCCCGATTGGAGCCCATCCCGATGATGCCGGCCGGTTACCGGTACCGCCGGATCTTTTCCTGAATGACGGGCAAGTCGTCTCCTTTGGGGAGATTGAGCTGTCCGTATTGCATACACCCGGGCACACACCGGGCAGTATATGTTTTCTGACCGGCAGCTACTTGATCGCCGGCGATACCATATTCCCGAATGGACCGGGCAAGACATGGTCGGCCGCTGATTTCAAGCGAATCATGGCGTCTTTGAGCGGCAAGATTTTTGTCCTGCCTGATGACACCCGGATTTATCCCGGTCACGGCGATGCCGCGATTTTGGGCAAAGAGAGACGGGCATATGAAGCTTTTTGCGCCAGACCTCATGACCCGGATCTTTTCGGGGATGTACTTTGGTCTTCATAACACCCTATTTGAGTTTAAAACCAATTGGGAACCGCGGCAGACAACGGCATTAATTGCCCTTCATCCGCAGGATGCTTCAGCTTTAGCCGATATCCAGCTGTCGTCGTCGAAATATTGCCGCCTTAACACCGTTTGATATTCTTCGATAACAGCTGACGCAACTTTGTACCAGCTGTATTGGAGGATGGATCCCCGAATTACTTCGGCATCCGGGATGGCACGATCGGTTAAAATTGTCTGAATCCCTTCAGCCATGGATCGGGGCGCGGCATCGGTGACGATCCGACCGGTCTGACCATTACGGATAAGGTCTTCGGCTGCCCCAACGGGAGTGGAGACCACCGGACGTCCGCAGGCCAGGGCTTCTAAACCGACCAGCCCGAAGCTTTCGTAATGGGACGGCATAACCAAAACATCCGCTGCGCTGTAATAAGGCGGCAGATTCCGCTGTTCGATCTGGCCGGCCAGCACGACCCTTTCATCAATTGCAAAATCGCTTATCTTTTGCTTCAGGTTTTTTAATTCGGGTGCTTCATCGCCGTCGCCGCCGACGATGACGAGTCGCAGCCGCGGATGGTGCTTGAGGTATGTCAGCGCTTCCAGCAGTGTGTTTAGACCTTTTAGCGGATCGAACCGTCCCACGTACAAGAGTATGGTGTCCTGCGGCTCAAATCCTAATTTTTTGCGGGCCGCCGTCTTATCTGCCGGGTAAAAAAGGTCCAGATTGACCCCGCACGGCACGATACCGATTTTATCCGCGGCAGCCGAATAGTAGCGGATCAGATTCTGCCTTTCCCGTTTAGTGGGAGCCAGGACGCGATGGCAGGTTCCTACGAGCTCCTTTTCGGCTGCGATGCGGAAATCAGGTTCCTGCAGGCCGACACCGGAGCGGTTTTTCAGTGCCCCGAGGGTGTGAAAGGTGACAAAATGCGGGCGATTCCATTGCGCCTGCGCCAAACTGCCCAGTCGACCGGATAGCCAGTAATGACTGTGAATAATATCATACTCCAGATTTTCTTCAGCCCGGAATTTATCCAGTGAAAGAAAAAACTTTGGCAAATGAGGGTAAAGTGCCAATTTGGAGAGCTTGCCGTAATTTGGAATGTGCAAACGTATTAACCTTACATTTTCATATAACTGCCGGATATGCTGGTGATCGCCATTTTGCAAACGGGTGTAAATATCGATCCAATGACCGCGCCTGCCAAGCTCATGGGCCAGCTCCCTGATGTAAACGCTCATGCCGCCGGTATCTTTCGTACCTAACTTTCCGATCGGATCGGAATGTAGGCTAAGCATCGCGATTCGTAATCGTTCTTCTCTCACCTTTGCTACCTCATGTGTTTTGCTGAATTCGTAAGTTTACCGTATTTCCGGTCTGGGCCGCTTCCGACAAGGCATCCAGCACGCGCATATTGGCGATACTGTCATCCGGCGAATAGTCCAATTTCCTTTTTTTGAGAACGGCATCCGCAAAATGCTCGACCATTAATTGGTATTCGTCTGCTCCCTTAACAATGTGCGTTGCTCCCATCTCCTCATTTCTGGTTCGATGAGTGTAAACAGCGTCTTTTTCCCAGGGTATGAATGCGTCGTGAGGAAGTTCAAGGGCGCCTTCGCTTCCGACGACCGTATAGGTTTGCTGCAGCGCCGCAACAAAACTGGCTTCCACAACTGCCAGCTGTCCCTGCGCGAATCTCAGCGTTCCCACCAGATGCACGTCCACCCCGCCAGGATGATAAACGGCCTGGGCTTGCGCTGCAATCGGTTCGTCGGCCATCAACCAGCGCGCAACGCTGACGCCGTAGCAACCGACATCCAGCAGGGCACCGCCGCCCATATCCGATTTCAAACGTGCATTCGCGCCGCTTTGGAAAATGTCGTCGTTCATATGATAACAAAATGCCGACCGCACCAACCGGGGGCGACCGATAACGCCGTCGGCGACCAACCGTTTGATTCGACGGCTGCGAGGATGGAAACGGTACATAAACGCTTCCATCATCAGCAAACCGGATGCCACCGCCTTATCCGCCATGCGACAGGCTTCAGCAGCATTGCAAGCCAGCGGTTTTTCGCACAGTACATGCTTGCCGGCATCCAGGGCTCGCAAGGTCCATGGCAGATGCATATGATTCGGCAGCGGTATGTAGACGGCATTTACCTCAGGATCGACCAGCACCGCGTCATAGGTAGGATACAGCCGTCGAATTTCGTTTTTATCAGCCGCCTCTTCGGCAGCAGCCGGTGACCGGGTGCCAAGGGCCTGTATCAATCCGTTGCGGGACTTGCGGATTGCCGGCAGGACACATTTCCGTGCAATCATTGCATTTCCCAAAACGCCCCATTTAACCTGCTCCGCCATCTACCGTCTCCAGTGTGCCGCCGTTTGTCATTGAACGGGCGGCAGCTTCCAGGATTGTCACCACTTTGACCGCATCTTCAAGAGGGGCCGTAATCGGTTCACCAAGCAGAAGGTGATCGGCCAGATTGCTGTGAAACTGGAAGTGTTCGCGATCGGGAATCGCCGGTGCCAAACTGATGATGCTACCATTCTGATGGCGCCGCAATATCTTTAAATCAGGTGTCATTTCGGTGGCCGGAATATCATGCTGCCGATAATAGACAATGGGGTCGTTCTCATAGGATACAACATCGCGCCAATGTCCGACAAGGGCGCCTTCGGTGCCCAACAGATACCATTTGGGTTTGCGGGCAGCGGCAACATCCGAATGCATGAATTCAGCTTCCTTGCCGCCGGCAAATCGAATCTGGATGCGCTCCTGATCTGCATTTGTAACATCATGCCATACTCGCTTGTGGCGGGTTCCGATCACCGACACCACCCGGTCCGGGACTAAACTCACTATCCAGTCCAGATAATGGGCGCCCCAGTCGAAAGATGTCCCGCCGGACACCGGTGAATGGGAGTGCCAATATCCGCACGGATGAGCGAAGCTGCCGACGAATGTTTCCAGATAAAATAAATCCCCGATTAACCCTTCTGTCAAACTCTGTTTGATTGCCAGATAGTCCGGATCCCAACGTCGGTTTTGATGACAGCTCAAATGAGCATTTTTTTCGGCGGCCATTTGCGTCAAGGCATCGGTTTCCCGGCGGTTAAGAGCCAACGGTTTTTCACAGACGACATGTTTGCCGCCGTTCATCATTTGCAAACACAAATGGGCATGGGTATTCGGGGGTGTTGCGACAATTACCAGATCCACATCCGGATCATCAACCATTTTTTCGACCGCGCTATAAGCTCTGAGGTCCGGAAAGTCTTTTTGGGCCTGCTTTAATCGTTCCTGATTCAAATCACAAACGGCCCGTAATGCCAAACCCGCTGTCTTTTCTACCCCGAGTCCATGAATTCGGCCGACAGACGGAGCATACCCTAAAATTCCAACCCCCAATGACGCATTGTTTATCGTTCGGCCCGCTAACTGATACAAGAGGCGGTAAAAAATGCGCTGCAAGTTTGGGTTGGAATGGTCTCGCAACGTGGTGCAGGCGACACGCCCCCGGTCCACGGGGCGATGGGTGAGCACGGCTTTGTGACGGTATTGCCAATCGGCGTAGAGAATCGTCTCGGAATCGTCCGCCGTCCTGGTCAGCGTATGAGAAAAGCCTTTTAGATAAACAGCATCCGGCAGCCGGGCGGCCACAGGATTGGCGGCGTTTTCAAATAACACCCGTAACTCAGCCGACGATCCCAGCGGCTCCGGCTGTACACCGAAGATCGGCGGCAAAGAACGTTCGGGTAAATTAACCAGCATCAGCCAGCCGCCGCCGCTGCGGACAAATTGGGTCAACGGATCGATGGTGTCATTCGATTGGTTTTCGTTTAATGAAACGACAACATCATAAGAATTCAAATCCCGCGGCAGATGCGGCTGCACCGACAGCCTGATGTGCGGTATGGATCTCAGATATGAAATCAGGGACGATAGGCCTGCATCTGCACTTTGGAACATTAAAAGAACAGAAATTGACGGATGACGGATCATACGGTCTTAACTTTCCTTGCCTTTCTTCGGGCTCCCTTTTTTGAATTCGATATCAGCTGCCAGCGTGAACCGCCTTCGGTATCTTCCACCGTTATGTTAACTCGACAAAGGATATCGCGGATCTCATCAGCCTCTGCCCATTGTTTGTTGGCCCTGAAGTTTTGCCTTAATTTGAGCAGCGCATCAACCAGCGGTGTAAGACATTCCGCTTCGTTTTTGGGAGAAGAAGCAAGTTCGTTCCCCAGCAAAACAATAAGATCTCTTAGTGTATCCCTGGCTTGAATAATAAACTCTTCATTTTCCAGATCGGTCTGGGCCTGCCAGATGCTGCGGTCCAGCTCCAAAAGGGCATTTGTGGATTCCCTGGCATCATGTCTCGCAAGGCCTTTGTGAAAGCTGGTCTCCAGGGAATGAACCCGGTCCCAAAAAGTGTCTTGCCTGCCGGCGATAGCTTCTTGCGGTTTGGGGGCTCCTGCCGCATCGGGTTTCCAGTCTGAATCAACAGCAGCACCACGTAATATATTGAGGGGAAAACGATCGCCGGATTTAAATGTTATTTCCCGATCTTTACTCCTCAAGGTAACCGTGCCGATACCATTGACTTCTGCTTCATCGGTTTCTAAATTCAGGATACAGGCGGTGTGTTCATCCAGGCCGAAGACAGGCACTTTTTCCGGAAGCAGGGCGACAAGCTCTTGAAAGCGTGGTTCTCCCATGAAACAAAAACGGGTATCATGAGTGCCGCCTTCGGCATTGTTCCAGTGAGGGATCACGACAAGATTAAAACCGAAGTTTCCAAGGATGTCAATGCCTTCCACCCAATGCAGGTCCTGGCCAACTTTGTAAATCTCATACACCGGCAAAGTAAAGCGGCCAACGGTCAGGGCGGCAGCACTGGCGGCAACCAGGCAGCCGCCGTTGGTGATGCATTGGGTGAAAATTTCCGGCACCGGAGACTCATTCCACTTGCGTACCGCATACGTCGGACTTCCGGGACCGATGAGGATGTAGGCGGACTGCCGTAAAAGTTGAAACGCCTGTGCGGCTTCAAAGTCGGTGGTATTCTCCCTGGATTTAAAAGAAGATATTGTCAGGGTGTGTTGAACATGTTTTCTGAAATATTCTGCTGCTTTCTGGGAAATCTGGTCCACATTCAATTGAAAACCGGCCGGCGTATCAAGAAATGATGCCTGCGGGGATCCCGGTAACTTGTCCAGAAGGGCCTTATGAACTTCCACCATCGTGGCGGTCAATTCCCCTGAGCCCATCAGTACTATTTTACCCTTGCCGTCCGGCATCCGAAATCTCTTTCCAGTTTGGGTTCGACGTCAAAATAACATGCATATTCGCCCATTGAACCGTTGATATTAGAACGACCGCCTATGATCAAACATTTCAAAACGCCGTGTATGTATACGCAATGATGTATGTCGTTCCGTCCAGTCTGCTGAATTCAAGCAACAGTAATCTAAATCCCCTGACCCAGGCGCTGGAGTATAACATCTCAAAAATAACGCATCAATTGATTATGGCAAATTCTAAAAATTTAGAAGTGGGAGGCGAAGCTCTTGCCCCGGTCCGAATTCTTCGTTAAGGTCGTCCTGGTACATTGTCGTCTTCCCTTTACCATAAACCTGCCAGAATCCCTCTGATACACCGCTGATAACGCCGGTTTCTTCATCGATGCCAAGCAGAACGATATTCGGAAGCAATTTTTTCAGCCGTGGCACCCAGGCTTTTCCGATCGTGTTGTGGTGGGGTAAAATACAAATTCCGTCTATGAGTTTGAGTCCCTCCCTGACGCACGAGAAAGCGGGGTCATAGTAGTGTTTGCAGAGTACCATCGCCCCGGCACTGCTGCCGGCAATCACAGCCCCGGCCTGATAGGCGGACAATATGGCCTGCCAACTGCGGCTTTGCATCAATGTTTGCGCCAGATGTCGGGGGAATCCGCCCAGAAGATAAATTAGTCTGGCTTGCGTCAAGGTCTCAACGATGGCGGGATCATTAGCGGACGTGTTGTCGATTAGCGGCAGGGAGGAAACGTTGGTCGCTCCCAGATGTTTAAACCAGTTGACACCATTCCGTCCGGCTCGCCGGTGATTATTGTCCGGTGCAGCAGCGGTGGGTAGGATACTGATCAGTGCATCGGGGCCGCCGGCCAGTTTAATCGCCAGCCGGTCGGGATCTGCCATCTGACCGCCAAATTCAGCGCCACCCTCAAGTAGTATAATCCCCATAATTTGCAATTAATTGATTCGATATTGGTTGACTGGATTATTGGTTGACCGGTCAATTAGTTGAATGGTTTAATGATTGACTGGTTGATTAAGTAAAAAGGATTTCATCCATTTAAAGCCGATCAACTCAGTCAACTAATCAACTTAATCAACCAAATGCAATATGGAAAAAGAGTTTAGTCCCCTTGCGATGCCATCGTTCAGCCACTCATTTTCAGGCTTTGCTAAACACTTTTCAAGTATTCCCGGATTGAAAGTGCTGCCGTGCTGCCTTCCCCGGCTGCGCTGACAACTTGTTTGGTGCTGGTGTCCCGTAAGTCTCCGGCAGC
>Ga0307426_1000657_pt1 | contig 23596 bp, 21 predicted proteins | sample SalMarWE160340MG_FD_202165 | JGI IMG/M metagenome (GOLD analysis project Ga0307426, IMG submission 202165) | Salt marsh sediment microbial communities from the Plum Island Ecosystem LTER, Massachusetts, United States - WE1603-40 | ecosystem: Environmental > Aquatic > Marine > Intertidal zone >...
TTACTTTGCTTCCTTCCTTGTTTATGGTGTATACAGGCATTCCCGGTTTCAGTTCCGTAACAGGTATATCGCCGTACGGAGTGGAGATTAAAGCGGCAAATGACAGACACGGCACCGGAAGATTGCTCTGTGCATTCGCCGTGGTCAGATTGAGCTTCTGGTTCAGCATCATGACGGATATGACCGTCGGGATGATGAACGCTCCCTTGGTTACCTTCTCTATGAAATCACGCCTGTCGGGATTAACTTCGTCAAGAAATTTCTTATCACTCATGGAATCTCCCTCCATTAGGTTTGGTTATAGCTGCAGGTATCTTTGTCGCACCGCAAGCGCGCTCAAGCGCCGCAGCTCTCAGGCAGCCTTACGTATTTTACCGTTTGCATGAGGCGACAGAGTGCTGCCGAGGAGTATGCCGTTTGCCCAGTAGCATCCAGTCTCTCCCGCAGGCAGCAGGTCGTAAGTGAAGCCTGTTTCGTAAGGTACCTTCTCTATCGAATCTATAATGCCGCCGTCCAATGACTCACCGGCGGAGAGTTTTTCTACGTAGAGACCGTCCGAGGTTGGGTGGCCGCCTGAAACAAGGAACTCCCTCCCGTCGCTTAAATTCACGCGGAAGACAATGTGCGTTTCGGGAACAGACGCTTTCGATACGAGCTCCAGTGGTTCTACGATCCTGTTTCCGCTTCGGTCGAGAGTGTAGACCAGCATACCCGATTTCAATTCAGTAACAGGTATATCCCCGTCGGGCGTAGATATAAGTGTGACGGATGAAAGACAAATATCAATCATATTGCTCTGCGCATTCGCAGTGGTCAGATTGAGCTTCTGGTTAAGCATCATGACGGATATGACCGTCGGGATGATGAACGCGCCTTTTGTAACCTTCTCAATGAACTCGCGCCTTTCGGGGTTTACATCTTCCGGGAATTTCTTATCGCTCATGGAATCGCCCTCCATTACATTTTGATGTATGTACAAATCCCTATTTCAGACTATATCACGGCCATTTTTTCCTGTAAAGCGGAAATTGCTCCCGGCAGGTCTCCGATATGAAGCACATGACACTCAGCTTTATCCACAAGTGAGCAGAGCTGGTCTATTTTCTTATGGTCGTCCGTCTCGGATAAGAAGCTCATGGGCATGATATTACGTACCATTTCATATTTAAGGCACGGCTCCAGCCTCGATTCCCCTCCGTGATTGGGCATAAGGTAAAATACGGCGCGCACATCACCTTCGTCGATCTTCCATTCGAAGCCGGCGTCTTGGGGCGAGAACGAGAACATCTTGTGGTTGTAAGTCGTCATGTTAAAAGGGAGAGCGTCGAAAAGGTGCTTTATCCCGGGGAGGAGCTTCGTGCTCTCCTGCTTTATGTGAAACCGCCGGGGGAAAGGCGTGGCCCTCCCCTCTCTGACCAGCACAAGCTCGTCGCCTACGGCCCGCGATCCGTTCAGAAGCAGACTAACCATGAACGTGGTCTTGCCGACCCCCTTGTCACCTACTACGATGAACCTCTTGCCGCCGTGCTCACCGCACCCGGCGTGTATGCGGATGCAGTCCGGCACCGAGCGAAATGTTTCCCTGTTTATCAGCCACAGGAGATTGAAAACCGACTCGGACACGTCGGCAGCGCTATGGACAGGCGTACCGTCGATGACGATTTCGCACAGGCCGTCACGCCGATTTATGTCGATTAAGTGCTCAGCCGTAACGGGAAAACCCTGCTCCGCGTCGTGCGTTATAAAAGAAAGTCTTTCCGCGAGACCTTCGTCCTCGGTCCTTAAGGTAAACGCGGTGTTCAGCAGACGGTGCTTCCTGGTATGGATTATCTGATCAGACCTTCCTGAAATAGTGTTTGAAGGCAGTCAGCCACTTCCTTTTCCGGAACCTCCGACAGCCCGTAGGCCTGCTTGACTATGGCTCCTATTTCCGGGACCGTGTTGTCGCCCGTGCATGCTTCCAGGACGAGAACCGCGGTCTTGTTCAGATAATGAACCTTGTCCTTCTCCGACTGGTATATTACGTATCCGTCCTCGACCTTGTTTATATCGATCCCTTCCGCAATCTTCGGTTGTTCATTCATGGCGTTGTCGCTCCGTATTATGTGGTTAATATACCGAACATTAATGAATATCAATATACCAAAAACATAGGCAATAATTAAGAACCGCCATTATGCAGGTTCGTATATTGAATGGGAGCATGCCGGGGACTCGGGTCCGGCTCATTCCCTTTACCTTGTCTCCGGTATATGAAATATTATCGTTCAGGATGATTATCAACGCACTTGCCCTGATATACGTCTCCATAGCCTGGGGGACTCGCGTTCCTACTGATTAAATTCGCGGAAGAGACCATTCAGCCGCTGACCATACAGGCCGGCCGCGCGACCATAGGATTTCTCGCTCTGCTAGTACTTACTTTAGCGCTCAGGAAAGACATCATCGGACACGCGCGGAACTGGTTTGCATACCTGGTGTTCGCCCTGCTCGGAATAACTTACCTCTGGGTCGTTACGGCTCTCGGAGAGGAATACATTTCCGCAGCGCTTACGTCGGTGCTCGTGACGGTCTCCCCCCTCGTTACATTCATAATTGCCGTGCTGATACTGCGCGACGAGCCTTTCAGAATGTCGGGCCTGATTGGATTGATAATAGGCGTCGCAGGACTCGTGCTGGTAATAGGACTCAAAAATATCATGGGCTCGCGCTCTACATTAACCGGAGTCCTGCTGATAGTATCGGGATTCTCGGTGTTCGCCGTAAACGGAATACTGGCCCCCAGACTCGCGAGCGGAACCGACCCTATTGTTTCCACCACATACTACACCGGATTCGCCTCCGCTATGCTCTGGGTAGCGGCGTTTATATTCGAAACCCCTCTAAAGACTCCCTTGACCGAGGCGAATGTAATGGCAGAGGTGATAATGGGGGTTTTCTGCTTTGCGAGTGGCTTCGTTGTCTATTACTGGTTACTAAACAGGGCCGGGGCCTTTTTCTCCTTGCTGACATTTTATTTTATTCCGATCATGGGAACGCTGGGCGGTTATTTTATACTGAAAGAAACTATGAACGCGACTCAGATCATAGGCATATTGATAGTCCTCGCCGGGGTATACCTTATAAACCTGACAAAGCTTAAAAAAGCGTGAGTGAGAGGCGGGTTAGAGACGATTCCTCAGATATTGGACGAGGTAATTTATGTATTTGAGCATCTCATGGCTCAAGGTTCGCATCCGGGCGGCACATGCGATTATACAAAAAAAAGCTTCGGAGCGGAATATTCCGCTCCGGGGCTTTTTCGAACTTCAAAAAACTTCTTTTAAACTCTTATGACTGGGTTCCGGAATCACCGGATCCAGAAGGCTGCTGCGTCGTCGTGTCCTTATCTTTACCGCCGCAGGCGAGTACATTGGAAGTGGTAAGAACCACGCCGCCGAGCGCTACGCCTAATGCTAAAGCTAATGAGAAAATAATCTTTTTCATATTAAATCCTCCTCGAGGTTTTATATATAGTATAGCTTACGGCTGTTATTTTCAAAGCAACAATTTGCTTATAGGTTGAAAAAACCCGCGTCAGCTCCCGGGTTTCCTCGCCCACGCGTATATCCACGTATTCGACATTCCCACAACGCTCAATTCCCTGTTGTTTACCACATCCAGCACTATCCTGTGTTTGAGGGTATCGATATCGACCTCCTCGGCTGTCGCCACTCCAAGCTTCTCCATCGTTGGGAGCAGGCTCTTTATGGTGCTGACGAACCAGTCGAGGCCGGGCCAGCTCGCTCCCCCTACGAATGCGTCCATGTGCATGACTGGCTCCGGCAGTCCCGCTTTCAGGTAAACATCTATCAGCTTGAAGCCCATCTGCATCTCAGTGCCAGACTTCTCGATCGTGGCGTATATCCAGTCCCATGCCTGTTTGATAGTGCCGGTCATCGGCAGAGCTACCGGGCGCAAGGTGAAATCCACCTCCTGAAAAGCAACCACCCCGCCGGGCTTGACGTGCTTCAACAAAGCCTTCAGAAGCCGGGCGGGATCAGGAACGTACATAAGCACCGCCCTCCCCACGAGCGCGTCGAAATCGTCGTCGAGCTCGAGGTTTTGAGCGTCTCCGGCCAGGACAGTCACGTTATTATAATTTCCCTCCCTGGCGCGCTTCTCGGCAGTGGCGACCATATCCGGGTTACGGTCGACGCCTACAACGCTCCCTCCGGGTCCGACCAGATCGGCAAGCATCAAAACTACATCCCCCGCACCGCTTCCCAGGTCGAGGACCTTCATTCCGGGAGCGATACCGGATTCCTCGAACATCCTCCGGGTCGTCGCGCCGATTATCCTCGACTGCTCCTGTAGCCTCTTCTTCTCGTTCTCAATGTCGCTGAATGCGTATCCGCTTTGATCTTCAGAATCAGACATATCAAGCCCCTTTAATCCATCATCCGGAATATTATAACGATTACGTGCTCACCCGCATAAAAATTTATTACCATAGTCCGTCAGCGCAAATCGATCCCGCTGAGATAATAAAATAAAGATTATGCATCGGCAAGGTGGAACAACCCCGGCTCAAGCACCGGCTTCCTTGACATCATCTCGAGTATTTCCTAGTATTCATCTTAACGGAATTTTATAGACCAGCTCTAAATCAATTATACAATCCGGATAAAAGGAGAGAGAACATGAAAGCAGCCGTATATCACGGAACGAGAGACGTAAGGGTGGAGACCGTAGCGGACCCGGAGATAAAGAACCCGCATGACGTAATTCTGAAGATCACAAAGAGCGCCATCTGCGGCTCCGATTTGCATTTTTACAGAGGAAGAATCGAGCTCGACGACGGTTTTGTAGTAGGACACGAGTTCATGGGAATCGTCGAGGATGCGGGCAAGGACGTAAGACAGTTTAAAAAAGGGGACAGAGTGGTAGCTCCTTTCTGGGACAGCTGCGGCACCTGCTATTTCTGCCGGAAAAATCTGCAAACCTCGTGCGTCGGAGGGGGCGGCTGCTTCGGATTCGGCGAGGCTTTCGGGAACCTCTGGGGCGGACAAGCGGAGTACGTGAGGGTCCCTCTGGCGGACGGTACTTTGGAAAAAGTTCCCGACAGCATAAACGACGAGCAGGCGTTATTTTTGGGCGACATACTCTCTACGGGGTATATGTGCGCGGAGCGCGGCAATATTAAACACGGCGATACCGTTGTCGTTTTGGGCGACGGACCGCTGGGCCTTCTGGCCACCGCTTCCGCAAGGCTCTTCAGCCCCGCCCGGATCGTAACGGTGGGACATCAGGACTACAGGCTCAAGCTCGCAAAGCAAATGGGCGCCGATGTAACTATAAACTCACACAACGCCGACCCTGTCGAAAAGCTGAAGGAGCTGACCGACGGGAGAGGAGCGGACGTGGCGCTCGAATGCGTCGGATCGAAGGATACGCTTAACCTGGGCATCGAAATCGTTAGGCCGGGAGGAAACATAGGCTTCATAGGATTCTATGCCGAGCCCATGGAAATACCGATGCTGGATTTTTACCTGAAAGACCTAACCCTTAGCGGCGGCGTCTGTCCGTCCAAGGGATATATCTCGAAACTCCTGCCTCTGGTCGTAAACGGAAAGATAGACCCGACAAAGGTAATAACGCACAGGATGCCGATAGACGATACCCCGAAGGGTTACGAGCTTATGGACCAGAGAGAAGAAGGGGCGATAAAGGTCGTGCTTGATTTCTAGATTCGCACGATTGTCGGTCCGCTTCTAATCCTACCCCACGGCAAAGGACGGCAAATAATCTGTATTTGACTGGGAAATCTGCAGGCGGCACGCCGCAAGAATCATGCGGCGAGCTTTATGATATAAGCATTGAACAATCCTGATATCAATGTAGAAGTACGCACCCTTTAATATTCACTTCCAACTGTCCAAAAAAATTTTGCGTCTTTTTTCGGAAACCTCCGTCTATCCTGGTGAGAACAAAAAAGGTGGCCAACCATGGCAGAACAGGAAACAAAGACCGTAAGGTGTGAGTGCGACGACTGCAGGTGCGGCGAGAAGACGTGCGAAAAGTGCGTCGTGGAGTGTACGTGCACCGACTGCGAGTGCGGATAATTGCATTGAAAGTGCATACGACGGGCGCATATCCTCAATCTGGCTTATAATATAAGGTATGCGCCCTGTTATCACGCGCTGTATCGGGTGGATCTGACTGAGATGAATAGTAATTTATCGGTGAGACCGAGAAGAACATGGAAGCACGTAATATTGAGGATACGGACCTGATCTGGGAGGAATTTTCGGGCAGGATAAAGGCGCACCTTCTGAGAAAGCTCAGGCGCAAGGACGACGCCGACGACCTGCTGCAGGAAATATTCATAAAGATTCACAAACACATCGGGCATCTGAGGGAGAGGGCGAAGCTGTCGTCGTGGATATACAGGATCGTGGAGAATACGCTCAACGATTACTACAGGAAGAACGGCCTCCCGGAGACGGAGCTCGACGAGGGTAAGGAATACGCGGGAAATCGGGAACAAGAGAACACCATGGACGGCATCACGAAGTGCCTCGGAGTGTTCATAGACAGACTGCCCGAGAAATACAGGGAGCCGCTCGTCTTGAGCGATGTGGAGGGTATGAAGCAGAAGGACATCGCGGAGAAGATGCACCTCTCTTATTCGGGACTAAAATCGAGGGTACAGCGGGGAAGGGAAATGATCAGGGAGATGTTCGTCGAGTGCTGCAGGCTCTCTGTAAAGAAGGACGGGACTTTCAACCGCGACCCTGAGTGGATGGAAGACTGCACGCTCTGCGGCCCCGGGTAACCGTCCGGTTTTTCAGCCTAAAGAAACGCATTAAATTCGTCGTTATATCAGCCTAAACTATTTATAATTCCGCTTTTGAACTGTGGTATTATATAAAAGAGAGATAGTAAGGAGGGAGATAATGATAGATCTAATGGGCGGTCTTCCGGACAACGTACTTGGATTCAGCGCGAAGGGGAAAGTAACGGCGGATGATTACGAAAACGTCGTGATACCTGCGGTGGAGAAAAAACTTGAGAGGCACGAAAAAATCCGCTGCCTTTATCACATAGGTGAGGAATTCGAGGGATACGAAGCAGGCGCGATGTGGGACGACGCAAAGGTCGGGCTCGGACACTTTGCGGCGTGGGAAAAAATAGCGATTGTGACCGACGTCGAATGGTTAAGGGTGACGGGCAAGGTGTTCGGCTTCGCCATGCCGGGGCAGGTGCGGATATTCCACAACAGCGAGCTTAAATCCGCAATCGACTGGGTGAGTGAGTAGTAAATCTCCCAAGTTTTTAACGCTGAGTAACACGGATAATTATCAGCGTCGATTGAGGCAATTAGAAAAATAATAATTTATATCTTGCGGATACACTCCCGTCGTTGATATAATAGACGGATGTCCGGCAAAAGCGACACGACGACAAGACGTATACTCGATCGGGCGCTCAAATGGGACCCCGACACAAGCGCCCTTATAGTCAACGACCGTTCCTACACTTACGAGAAACTCGAAGCAGAATCAGACATACTCGCCGCACGCTTCACGAAGGCGGGCTTGAGGGGCGAGCCGATTGCTTTCATGCTGCCGAACGGGTTCGAGATAGTCATCACATACTTAGCGTGCTTCAAGTCGGGTGCGATAGCGATGCCGCTCAACCGCCGGTACTCGCCCCGCGAGGTTTACCGCGCGCTCGTAAATTCCGAAGCCAAGTGGCTGGTAATAGAGTGGGACAGGCTCGATCTGCTGGAGAACCTCGATCTGGAAAAGACTTCAGTCGGGAAGATATACGCGCTCGGCATTCAGGAATCGACCGATTACCCTACGTTCAGGAGCCTGCTCGAAGACCCCTCCCCTTTCGACGCCCCGGCCCTCACCGAGAAAACCACGGCCGTGATGTTTTACACTTCCGGCTCGACGGGCGAGCCCAAGGGTGTAGTCCATACGCACGGCTCCGTGAAAGGGATTATAGAATCCACCGCCGACGCTTTAGACGGCGTAACGGAAAACGACGTGATACTCGTGCAGGAACCCCAGTGTCACATAAGCGGATTCATGGAGACCTTCACTGTACTGGCCCACGGCGGCGCTGTGGTAATCGAAGACGGTTTCGACATCGAGTCTTACATCTCGAATCTCGAAGACAAGAGGCCCACAATCATAGTTACTCACGTGGATATTATCCTCCAGCTTGTCGACTCCGGTCTATGCGACGGGGATACGTTTTCGTCACTCAGGGGAATGTACACGGGCGGCGACGACCTGCCCTCGGCTCTGCAGAGAAAATTCCTCGATCTCACTGGAATGCCCATTCAGCTCGGCTACGGTATGACGGAGGCAATATGGCTAACGGTGGAGAGAAAGGCGGTATTCGACAGGAGGGGTTCTATAGGAAAGGTGGTAAAAGGAGCCGAGCTTAAGATAGTAGATAGTGAAGGCAAGGAGCTTCCTCCCGGCGAAGCGGGGGAGATATGGGTCAGAGGGCCCATGGTGATGTCCCATTACTGGAAGAATGAGGAAGTGACGAAGGAGTCTTTCAGTGACGGATGGTTCAAGACGGGAGACTGCGCCGTAAAGGACGAGCACGGGAATTATTATTACACGGGGCGCATAAAGAATATTATTATCAGAAGGACGTCCAATATCTATCCCGGCGAGGTGGAAGAGGTGCTATACAGAGATCCCGCCGTGAAAGAGGCGGCAGTGATCGGAGTGGAGGACGAAAAAGAGGGGCACGTGCCGGTCGCGTTTGTCGTGCTGGAAGAAGGTAAGAAGCTGACCGAGAATAAGTTGATAGACTTTGCGAAGGGCGAAATCGCCGAGTACAAAATTCCGGTAAACATTTACTTTATCGAATCCATGCCGCTCACCACAAGCGGCAAGATAGACCACAAGAAGCTCTACGACCTGCTGCCGGAGTAGGTTCGTCTAACCAGATCGGCGTGAATTGTAGCAATTTAATTGAATCGAAGCACCGCAATCTCATCTTCCGACTTTGGTCTTTTCCGACATTCACATTAATAGCGTCAAGAAAATAGATTATGCAGGCGTGAAAATCTTTTCGGGGCTGTGGTGGGATTAAAAGATTTTAGCCGAAATAAGATATTTTCAGCTATTTATGTGTGTTGGATGATTTTTGCTTCTTTTTATCAAGAAAATGAAGAAGTATTTAGCCTTTTCTTTTATCCGTCATCCTGAATTCGTTTCAGGATCTCTCTTTTCACACATCCAACTTCCCCGCAAACTGGCAAAATTTCCCCCTTCACTTTATCCTTTTCCCTGATGAAAAAACTCTGCACCAACTGCTTCTACATCGGCTACGAAGACAAATCCACCTACGGCAGCTTCAAGACTGAGTCCGCCCTCTGGTTCATCGCCTTCGTCCTCGCCTTCGCCGGAGTCTTCGAGCCCGACCTCTGGCTCCCGTCGATCATCACGTTCGCCGTCGCCCTCTTCTACACCCTGACGCTATTCAGAATCAAAATATGCGTCTGCCCGCGCTGCGGCCACGACTCCATGATCCCGCTCAGCTCGCCCAAAGCCGAGAGCATGCTCCGCGAGCACCAGCTAGTCATACCGCACGACCTCCGCGATCCCGCCCGCACGCTCCTGGGCCTCACCTTCCGTGACGCGCTCCTGATCCTCACCTCCGCCCTCGTCGCCATCATCCTCTATCAGGAATTCACGTAATTCTTTATAGCAGTATCCCTTCCCCATGGGAGGGGGAAGGTAAGGATGGGGGTGTCAATCATCGTAATTGCGAGCATCTTGCCCGGCGTAGCATTGGCGAAGCCGGAAGCGAAGCAATCTCATCTTTTAATTCCTTCTCCCCCCCGTGGGAGAAGGCCAGGATGAGGGGGGATTTATCTTTTTCTTTATTTTTATCCTCCCGACATTACAGAATTAGCGTTAAGAAAATCACGAGCTAATGCTCGACAAATGTTTGGAGGGGTGTGGGTAGAATTCAAACATTTTAGCATTAATGAGAGATTTTTAGCTCAATTCTGTACAGTCGGTGATTTTTGTTTCTTTTTATCACTAAAAAGAAGAAACATATTTAGCAGTCATTTCGAACGCATGTGAGAAATCTATCTTTTCCTGCTTCTTTCAGCATCAACTCGAAACTCTCCTATTGACTCCCTCCCCCCAAATATTCTATAATGTAAGTGGAGGTTATTATGACGAGCGAGAGTGACAGTCCACCGGACAATTTGGTGGAAAATTCGTGAAAACAAAAAATGGTGAATACTCAACATATCACCACAAATAATAGCTTCTAAAAGCTATTGCTAGAAAAAAGCACAAACAACAAAAAGGGAGCCCCAGCGCTCCCTTTTCCATTTCTAACCAACCCTACCCTATTATAACAGTCATCCTGAATTACGATTGCGAATGAGTAAGCAATCGGATCCATTGGCTAAATGCAAATAAGTGCATACACCCGAGTCTACGATGATTCACCCAAAACTTTTAGAATCTCATCTTTTTATTTGATTTCTAGCCCTCTAACAACCAGCTATCATTGAATAATAATCAGGAAGGAATAAAAAAGGCACAAAAAAAACGGAGATGATGTTCTCAGTCTCCGTTTCCTTTGTGCATTACGCTTTCGGGCGTTGTTCGCCCGTTTATGTATAAACTATCCAATATCAGATGCACTGTCAACAACTTTTTTCAAACTTTTTTTTAAAAGTTTCATGGCCCCCATAGCCGTCATCCCAAGCTCCTCCCCCATCTTCTCGTAAGAGAGAGATTTGCCGCCTCCGAAGCCGAATCTGAGCTCGATCGCCCTCCGCTCCGTAAGCCCGGACAATATCTCCTCCACCCGCCCCCCGGTTCACACGATCCCGCACCTCCCCCTGCAGCAGATGCAAAATACTCACAATCCCGTTGTTATGTCTTGACATCATATAATTTTGTCATACAGTACTCGATTCATAACATTGCTTGTGCAAACCCGATCATCCTGAGCCAGTCGAAGGAGGTACGCTTTCCGACATTACAGAATTTGGGTCAAGAAAATCACGAGTTAATGCGGAAAAATGTTCACGGGATGGGGCAGAATTAAACATTTTAGCGTTAACGAGTGATGTTTAGCTAAATTCTGTACGTCGGATGATTTTTGCTTCTTTTCATCAAGGAAAAGAAGAAATAATGTTAAACGTATTTTAGTTGCATTTTAACGAGTGGTTAGGAGACTCTCACCTCCCCTCCAAAAACTCCACAATCTCCCCCGCGCTCACATTGAGCGAGTTTATCCTGTGCACCCCTCCGGGCGTCTTCACCAGCACGTTCCGCACGCCCGCTTCCGTAAGCTCCTTCGACAGCGCCTCGCTCTCCGTCCAGGGCACGACGCAGTCACCTGTACCAACCGCCAGATACGCGGGCGGGTCGTCCGCGTCGATGTGCGTCCCCGGGTCTGCGAGCTTTATGTCCTCCGCCTTGCACCCGTCCACGTTGTATGTGTCCTTGTCCACCTCGGGGCAGTCGAGCAGCTCCTGCGCAGGGCTCCTGTATCCGGGCTTCATGCAATAGTCCTTCTCAATCTGCTCCCGCTTGCCCTCGGCGAGCCTCGCCATGTTATAAGGGCCGAAGAACAGCACCGCCGCCGATACTTCCGTCGAAGGTCCCGGGTTCTCGCCACCCGAGAGCGCTGCGACATCGGAAGAGGTCGCGGCCAGCGCGGCTAGGTGCGCACCCGCCGATTCCCCGGCGAGTATTATATGGTCCGGATCGACGCCCAATTCCCCGGAATGTAATTTGATCCACCTTATCGCTCCGTTCACGTCGTACATTATCTCCGGCCACGGCGCCGTCTCGTCGTTCGCGTACCTGTATCCGATGGATATTAGCTGATATCCCCCGATCGACGCCATGTCGAACGCGATCGGGTCAACGTTCCCCCTGAATCCCCTTATCCACCCGCCGCCGTGTATCCACACGAGCGCGGGCCGGGGTTCGCTAACTCCGACTAACCTGTACAGGTCGAGCTTCTGCTGTTCTGTCCCTTTCTCGACGTAGGAAAACGTCTCCGGCTTCTTTCTTACTTTGTATTCGCCCGCGGGCTCGCTGTTTCCCCCGAAACAGGAAAAAGGTCCCCGGCATCCGTATGCGGCGGTCGCCGCCGTCAGGATTATGAAAATAAACAGTTTTGTTCTTGTCATTAATACAGGCTCATTTCCCGGATTTCGGCACTACCCTGAACGAATCCGAAATCTCCTTCACCATCGGCTCGATCTCGGCGTGAGTAAAGTCCGGGTATTCGATTTCGAGCGTGTAGTATACCCCGTCTTTCAAAATCTTCTTAACGTACACAATCGTCGGCCCCTTGAGGCTCACGACGGTGAACCACCCGGCCTCTCCGTTGTAGTCCTTCTCCAGAACGTCCGTGCCGAGCATGTCTTCGTATTCGTACTTCAGTCCCGAATCGAATAAATCCTTGTTCGCGTTCACTCTCATGTCCGCGTCTTTCTCTTCCGAGATGAACACCGCCCCGCTCTCGCTCTCCCCGCTTTCGAGCGGCTTGAATACGTCCTTCGGGTATTTAACTTCGTAGCCGTACTTTTCGTTCACGTATGTCGCGTATTCCTGCGCGCCCGACGTCACGTATGCGAATATCGACAGCACCGACAGCGCAAGCGTGATAATCAATAGTCTCTTCATCTTTTACTCTCCTTATCCTCTGTATTCAGCTGGTCCAGCGTCCTCGGCACGTTCCACCCATATGCCGCGGATTTTTTCATTACGAATACGTCCACGTACCCTCCGTCCTCTTTCTCCGCCGCCTTTATTATGTCGTCCATGTCGAACAGCACGTCCCTGCCGTAAAAAAGCGCGCGCTTCGTATTGTGATATTTCCTGTCCTTTGTCCAGATGACGAACATATACGATCTTTCGGCCTCGTCCCCGTCCGCCTCCTGCATCAGACTGAGGTAGTCTATATCATCGTACCATACCCTGTCCGGCTCAAGCTCCGTCCGCTCGCTGTAAATTATTCCATCGTCAGTCACTTCAACGTAGACGTTATATATCCAGAAGTTGGCTAATGAACAAATGACCCCCGCCGCGAGTGCGACCGGCTTGTATCTCGGAATCTCCTTGTGGAGCGGCCACCCGTCGTACGTCCTCAGGAGAAACTTCCTCACGTCGTCCTCCCCCCTCCTCACGTACTTGTAGGAAAGGAGGAACAGCATGAGAAGCACCGCCATGAGAGCCGAGGGGAATATCGGGTACATGTAGAAATCCGTGTATCTGATAATAAAGCCCGCGCTCTTTTCCTTCGCCGGACCCCAAAGCAGGTATCCCTGTATGACGCTCAGAAATACCGCCGAAACCGTGTACAGCACGAACACAAGCAGGTAGTCCCTGGTCTTGAGCCTATACGGAGTAAGTCCGCCCTGACCGAGCTTCTGGATCTCGCCGGGTACGAAGTAATCCTTCAGGCTTATGGGAAAGAAAGCGGCCAGTATGACCGCGGTAAGCAGCGGGAACCCTATCGCCAGATATGCCTCGGGGCTCAACTCCACCATTTACCCCCCTCCTTGAAATTGATACTGAAAAATATATCCAACCCGCAGCCAACTTTCACCACCTTTTCTTTGAACTATACACAAGCCGCATTCGGGATCGCCACAGTCCGATTAAAGCCGGGAAGCACAGCTTCTATATTCAATATGTAATATATGCTTAATATTTATGCATAATAGTATTGTGCGGTAATATCGTTAAAAAAGCGCAAAATCGGCGAAACTTCAAGTAATTTATTATGGGTCCGGGAGGCTGGATTAAAGTAAAAACGGCACAGTTCACGAAAATTGTGTAATAATTTCCTTGCACTATTATTTCGTATAATTACAGGCAGTTAGCTTTTATATTTTATATATACTTTATATTATCTAAAGCCATACGCCCAAAAACTTAATAAACACTATTCAAATCTCGTACCTTAGACTAGAATATGCTTTAATATCAGATACTAAGGTAAACAAGCCGTGCAATGCCGGAAACGACGGTTAAGGATACATCGCGAAGCGGTAAACGCCGGTCCTTAACCGAGCGGGCGGTTGCCGGGTAATATGAATTTGGTTTCACACCGCCAGTCTTTTTATTCCCGATTAGTTGAGTGTAGAATAAGAGCAATCAACTATGGAGGATTACCGCATGCCGACCGTTTACAAGATAAGAAAATTATCATTCGCGTTATCTATACTCATTCTTTCTCTCGCTGTCACCGGGGGATGCAGTAATTCGAACGGTAACAACGACCCCGTCACCGCCACTCCTATCAAGCACCTGGTCGTTATCTACATGGAAAACGCCTCCTTCGACCTCATCTTCGGCACGTACCCAGACGCGCTCAACCCTCCCGGTGAGCCTGAATTCATTCCGCGTCCCGGCACGCCCAGCGTGAACAACCTTAACGGTGTACTTCTGACGGACAACCCGAACGAGAGCAACCCCTTCCGCATAGACAGACTGGAATCCTACACCTGCGATCAGGATCACGCCTATACGCGGGAGCAGCTGGCGTGTAACGGAGGTCTGATGAATCAGTTCGTGAGATTCGACGCCGAGCCTCCTGCAAACTCGCGCCAGTTCTGCAGCCAGAACGCCGACGGTCATTGGGACACCTTGATGGGATATTTTGACGGCAATACGGTAACCGCGATGTGGAACTATGCCCAGTACTACGCGCTGGGCGGCGACTTCTTCGCCACGTCATCGGGAATGTCCGCGCGCGGGCACTTGAACCTTACGGCAGCCGACACTTACGGCGTGATATGCGCCAATCCGGAACACGTTATCGGGCCCGTCGTACCTCCCTGCGTCGGGAAGGCGGATTCCACGGAAATCCCCGCTCCTACTAACGGCAACATGGCGACCTTATACCGCGATGCCGACCCGTTTTGGGACATATGCTCGGACCCCATCGAAAACAGCACCGCGGCGCTCGGAGACAGGCCCAATATCGGCAATCTCCTGACCGATGCCTCTATAACCTGGGGCTGGTTTCAGGGCGGGTTCATGACGGACGCGGAAGACGAGTGCTCTTTGAGCCATCCCCTCGTGTCCTTTGACATCGCGACAGGGGTAGACCCGGAGACGGATACCCTCGTATTTCAGGACTACGTACCGAACCATAATCCCTTCCAGTATTTCCGTTCGACCGCCAATCCTTCCCACCTGCCTCCCTCTTCCGTCGGGATGATAGGTCATACAGACCAGGCCAATCACCTCTATGACATTAGCTACCTGTGGGAAGCAGCGGACGCGGGCAACCTGCCGTCGGTAGTTTTTATCAAGCCGCCCGCTTACCAGAACGGCCATCCCGGCAACTCCGATCCGCTCGACGCGCAGACTTTCATTGTGGAAACGGTTAACAAGCTAATGTCGCTTCCGGAGTGGGACGATATGGCGATATTCATAGCCTGGGACGACTCAGACGGATGGTACGACCACGTAATGCCTCCGATAATCAACCATTCCGCAACAGCCTTTGATTTCCTCTGCGGTCAGGAATCCGACGGCCCGGGCGGACGATGCGGCTACGGGCCCAGGCTTCCGTTCCTCGTGATATCGCCGTATGCCAAAGAGAATTTCGTATCCGGCGCGCTCAAGGACCAGACGTCGATCACTAGGTTCATAGAGGACAATTGGCTCAATGGTGAGCACCTGACTGACATATCCTTCGACAACCACGCCAACTCTGCGCTCGACATGTTTAATCTTTCAACCCGGAGAGACGACAAGCTCATTCTTGATCCCATGACTGGACAGCCGGTTGACGGGCAGTAATATCATCGTGACCTGAGAGAAGAGCGTACGGAACGAAACCGGTAATGCTCGTGCCGCGCAATTACTGATCGGATTTCCCAAATGCCTCCTATTCTGATAAAATTTTGTATATCCATCTTATGCCAAGAGGAAATACATGATACTCGTTACCGGCGCTACGGGCACGACCGGCCGTAGAGTAGCCAAGCGTCTGTCAAAATGGGGCTACAGGTTCAGCGCACTGGTCAGGGACCCCGACAAGGCCCCTAATCTGAAATCCCCCAAGGTCGAGCTGATCAAGGGTGAATTCGAGAAACCCGACTCTCTTAAAAAAGCGATGGATGGTATAGAGCACGCTTTTCTGCTCCCACCCGAATCCAAAGACCAGGTAAAGCTCGAAAGAAACTTCATAGACGCGGCCAGGGAATCGGGTGTCAGGTACGTCGTTAAATATTCTTCCATAGGAGCTGACCCGGACTCTCCATGCGAGCTGCTGAAATGGCACGGCGAGTCGGAGCAATACTTGATGCAGTCCGGACTCAGGTACTCGATTATCAGGCCCAACTTATTCATGCAGAACTTCGTCACGTACTGCGGCGACTCCATAAGGGAGGACAGGGAATTCAGACTACCGTTCAAAGACGCAAAATGCGGATGGGTGGACGTGCGTGACGTAGGAAGACTTATAGCAAAGATACTCACCGAAAACGGACGTACCGGCAGCGTTTTCACCATAACCGGGCCCGAAGCGCTAAGCTGCGAAGACGTGGCGGAGATATTTTCCGACGCAGTCGGCAAAAAGGTCAAATACATTCCGATCAAGCCTAAGGAATTCAGGAAAGAGATGATTAACTCCGGCATTTCGGAGCGTATGGCCGAGGCGTATACCGAACTGTATAAACTCATCGGCGACGGCCTGTGCGACGTAGTAACCGATACGTTCTACGAGAGAACGGAGAAACAGCCCCGCACGTTCGACGAGTTCGTCGACGACAACCTCTCCACATTCCTCAAAAAGAAATCCAAATCGAAGAAATAATGCAATGCCATTCTACTGATTTTCGACATTCACAACGATTTCGAACGAGTAACGGTTCTGAACGTGTGTAAGAACCGGACGACTTTGGCTGAGTTCTCAGATGCACAAACAGTTAGGAGAGAATCCGCCGAAATCAAAATAAATCGGTCGCTCTTGCTAAAAGTTAAATTGCAACTTTTTTCTCCGACATTTCCTAATGTCAAATTATGCGTTAAGACAATCAATTACGCAGTCGTGAATTTGTCTTTAAGAATACCCTTCCCCCTCGGAGGGGAACGGTTGTGAGCAAGTAAGCAACCGGGTCCGTGGGTTGAGAGCAAAATCGTTCATATTCTCGAAGATTTACTCGCAAATCCAAAATAGGTTAGGATGAGGGGGACAATTATTTCTATATTGATATAATCCCCCCTTCAGGCGCCGCTAAAGGAGCGGAGCCCGAGAGGTCGGTCTATTCTATTGTTTGGAAGAACCGTTAGTGGGACATCAATACCAGTACGGAGGACGACGAGGTCCGTAATAATACCGTCCCGGGAAATGGCACCAGGTGCCGCCTGTGTACCAGTTCCTGTGGCACACGGCGCCGCGCGGCCCTACCCACCAGTCTATGAACAGTGAGCTAAGTCCGCCCTCTGAAGGCATGTCCCCGTCGAGAACACGGACGTCGTATGTAAGATCGCCCTTTTCGCTAAGCGACGGGTTCGTAATTTCAACCACTACGTTCGTCGCGCCTTCATTCTCTCCGAGTATGGAAAGGTTGGCGTTCGGCGGGTCGTTTTTGAAGCTGTCCTTGCCCTCATCCCACATCTTCAGGAAGTGGGTCACCGGGAAATGACCGGCCATTCTTTCAGGTCTGTCCGCAAAGAAAATCATCGACGGCGAAACTTTCTTCAGGGTGAGCTTCCCGTCTTTGTACGACATGCTTTGCGCCGACTGTACGAACATGAAGCTGAAAGCCCCGTCCATGCTGTCATCCTGCTGCGCGAACGAAGCGGCTGAAAATACTGCTGTAAATACCAATACAAGCGAAAAACTAAATATTCTCCTCATAATCATCACCTCTCCTGATGCAATTTTTTGGAATGCCTCAAACAGCATAAACTTATAAGAACAATAGTGGATAATTGACCTAATTATATATCAATTTTCAGCCGGTAGCCTGATTTTTTCGGCAAGATTCTAATCACATAGGCATCAGTATATATGTTGTGATCACTTTTTTATGAAAGAAGCTCGATTATCACAAAGCACTAATATAATCCTGAATTTGCTTCGGGATCTGTTTCTATATCCCGACATTACAGAAATAACGCTCAATCCCTTCCCCCCGCCGGGGGGGGTACTGTTGCGAGCAAGTAACGATTGTAAGCAAGTGAACAATCGGACGTACTTGGGTAATTCCGGAGAAAACGCAATACAACAGGGTCCATAGGTCGAAAGCAATACTGTTCATGCTCTCTACAATTCACACACAAACCCAAAATATGCCAGGATGGGGATCATAAACACAGGAAATAGACCGGGTGTGTGCTTTTTACGTCTTTTCATCCGGTAGAGTCAATGTGCATAATTACTTCCCACTTGGAAGAGACTGGTGAATACATGACAAAGTAGTTTATGCACTAACAGAGCTTGTATCGTAAAAAAGTTTTCTTCTAAACCAGAAAGCCACATTGACCATTGTTATTAATACCGGCACTTCCACCAACGGGCCTATAACTGTTGCAAAAGCTACGGATGACCCGAGACCGAATGCTGCAATCGCCACGGCGATAGCGAGTTCGAAATTATTACTCGCTGCGGTAAAGGACGCCGCAGTTGTTTTGCCGTAATCCGCTCCTATCACTTTCCCCATGATAAAGCTGACAATGAACATAACGACAAAATAAATTGTCAGAGGGATTGCAATCTGTATAACATCGAGTGGCAAGTCCAAAACCATGCCGCCTTTGAGCGAAAACATCGCTATGATTGTAAATAAGAGCGCAATAAGCGTGATGGGCCCTATTTTAGGCAGGAACTTGCTCTCATACCAGTCTTTTCCTCTTTGTTTCATCAGGATTGTGCGCGTCAAAAACCCGGCAAGGAAGGGAATGCCGAGATAAATAAAAACGCTTTCGGCTATAGTCCTGAAACTTACATTTACGATTTGCCCTTCAACATGAAAAACCGGAGGCAGTACCCTCAAGAAAAACCAGGCGTATACGGCAAAGAACAGTAGCTGGAAAATACTGTTGAATGCGACCAGTGCCGCAACATATTGATTATCGCCCTCGGCCAGCTGGTTCCAGACAATTACCATAGCAATGCAGCGGGCTAACCCAATCAAGATCAGACCGGTCATATATTGCGGATGATCCCGCAGGAATATAATGGCAAGGGCAAACATCAAAACCGGACCGACAACCCAGTTTTGTAAAAGTGACAAAAGCAGTATTTTCCAGTCTTTGAATATAAGGGGCAGTTCTTCGTATTTAACCCGTGCAAGCGGCGGATACATCATCAATACCAATCCGATCGCGATGGGTATATTGGTTGAACCGACGGACAGATTATTTAATAAATCCGGTGCGCTTTTAAAGAGGCTTCCAATAGCAACTCCGCATGCCATGGCCAGAAAAATCCACAGGGTGAGATAACGATCCAGAAATGATAAACGACGCTTGGCACTAACTGTCATTTGCAAATCCTCCGCCTCTTCTTTTTGATATTAGTATCCGGATCAATTTGATCCTATATATTGTTGATTGTGTGTAGTCAAATGAGGTAATTTGTTTACTCTTCTTGATTACCAATCGACCCTGATTGCACAGGAGTCAATATAGTATCGATAAGAAACTGAATCGTTTTACATAACTTTTACTTTCGCATTATCCTCTGTAGTTCGTTCAATAAACTCAATGACTCGTTCCTTGATGGAATCGCGGATTATTTTCAGTTTTTCGAGTTTTTCCTCTCTGCTGCATTCAAGCGTGGAGGGGTCTGTAAAACTCCAGTGGATTCTTTCTCTCACGCTGGGATATATCGGACATCTTTCAGCACTTGCCTCATCACACACAGTAATCAAATAATTGTAAAGCCTGCCTTGCTTAAATAAATCAAATACCGATTGAGTTTTGTTGTCGGATATATCAATGCCTATTTCCTGCATAGCCTCTACAACTAAAGGATTCAAACTACCCGGCTTAAGTCCCGCACTCTCTACCTCAAAATAATCGCTTCCGTATGTCTTTAGAAAAGCCTCAGCCATCTGGCTTCGTGCACTATTGTGAACACATACGAATAAAACCTTTTCTTTGCCCATCTTTGTTTCTCCTTCTACATTCATATCCGATAATTGACTCATTTCTTGCCGTCAGGTTAATCCGTATCCGGCTTGCATAGATTCGCTATGGATTGAGGTTCGATGGCGTGGCTTCGGGAGCAACACTCATCAAATAGAAACGCCAGCAAATTCTGAAGCGCGTCCGTATTCGCAGAATAACGCAGATACTGACTTTCCCGCTTGACGTTCACGAGTCCCACTATCTTGAGCTTTTCGAGGTGATGAGAGAGTGTGGAATTCGGGATACCTACCTCTGCCTGTATATCCCCCACAACCATACCCTCCGGATATGACGACAGAAGCAGCCTCATCACGTTCAGCCTCTGCTCGTTTCCCATAGCCGCCATCATATCCGCCAGATGCGCGGCGTTCTTATTAGACAGTTTTAATTTCATATTTCTAGGATAGTAGAAATACCGAATTAGTCAATAGCGTTGGCGAAGCTGGAAGCCTGTCTAAGAACGTCTTCCTGAACTAGTTTCAGGATCTCATCTTTTGTTTTTTCTCGACATTCACAAAATTGACGCTATTAAGTCGGATATATCTCTATCCCTTCCCCCTGCCAGGGGGAAGGCTAGGATGGGGGTCTGATCACCTATGTGTGTCAGATGATTTTTGCTTCTTTCCGTGCTACGGCACTCGTCTCGGCGAAGGATCGAGCCGGAGCGTAGGCTCCGCCCTGACGAGTCATCAAGGAAAAGAAGAATTAGTTAATATGCGATTGAGACTTTACGAAGCGGGGTCAAACTATTCCCCCCCTCTCATCCCCGAGCACATACAGCACCCCCGCGGCGACCACTACAACAACGGCGAACACTATAATCGGAAGCTCGATGAAAGCCGCCGCCACCACACCCGCGGCCACTCCCGACAAAACCTCCGCCGCCACTTCTAATGAAAGGTTGTTCCCCAGCACGTGTCCCTGCTGCTCCGCGCCAGCCTTCTGGGACAGCATCGACGCACATGCCGGAAGCGCCACGGAGAGAGCGAGTCCCGGCGTAAAAAGCGTCACCCACAGCATCCACTCCGCACCCGGGATAACGACCGCAATCATTGAGACGCCGAACAACAGCGACGAGTATATCGTGATCCTGTAAGACGAGTACCGTTTTGCGAGATACCCCGCTATCCAGAGACTTCCGATAACGACCGGAACGGCGTTCCAGGCTATGTAATTCGACACCTTCGATACGCCCATCCCGAAGCTCTCCACGATGTACATCGGAAACGCCCGGAAGAATCCGAATATCGCGATATATATGAGGAAGTTGACCAGGTAGATTGTCCTGAGCCTGCCTGACGAGAACACTGTGAGAAGATTCGTAAGCGCTTCCAGATACTTCACCTTTGTTCCGCTGACCAGCGGCCTGGTTTCCCTGAAAGCGTAATATGTAAGAAGCCAGGTCAGAGCGAGCATCACGGTAACGAACCAGTAAGGAGTCGAGTGGCTGAACCACGATACGATCGACGGGTCCGCCAGTTTTCCGCCCAGGATCGGCCCTATCAGAAAAGCGCCGCTAGCGCTAAGAGTGATGTACGCAAAGAACCTCGTCCTGCCCGACCCGGGCGTGACGTCGGCTATGGCGCTCTGAGCTATGACGACGTTCGCCTCCGATATTCCCGCGAGGAACGACGCAGCCATAAATAGCGGGAGACTTTTTATGCTAAGAGCGATTGCGGATACCGCGTAGAGAACGATCGTGGCTACGAGCGACACGAGGAGCACGGGTCTTCTTCCGAATCCGTCCGAAAGCGCGCCTATCACCGGAGAGCCGAAGAACTGCCCGAGTGGGTACAGCGCCAGCACGATGCCGAGCACAATCGTCCTCGCCGTCTCGAACGGAAACGATTTCAATATGCCGCCCGTATCCCCGAGGATCATAGGCGTCAGTATCGTAATCATCAGGCTGTAACCGACAAATCCGATGAATATGACGATGTACAGCGGCAGTATGCGAAAAAACCCTGAGTTTTCCTGTTCTGTCATAAGCCGCGTTTTTCTCGTTCGGGAAAAATCGGCAACTAATATAATCTATGATGGGAATAATGATAGTGATTTTTTATTTGGAAAAATTTGGAGCTAACATATACAGTACGCAAACACACTCCCTGCCCTCTCCGCAGGTAACAAGCGGATTTTCAGCTCCGCACGGCAGTGAAACATCACCCCGGCAGCATGGACCCCGCGTCCAGATCCACCGCGGAAGAGAATAGGCGAGTGGTAATAGCTTTGCCCAGCTCTTTGGTGCGCCCCTCGGCTCCGATAAATACGTCGTGAAAATGCACCGGAAAGCAAAGCACCGACAACGAAGAGAGACGCAAATCATAAACCGCGTCTTCCCATGTGTATCCGCTTACCCCCTCTTCAATCAGCGTATCGTACCACTTTTTCAGTATCCTCAGCTGATGCCCCTTGCGCTCCATCGGCAGCTCGCTTCCGCCCATGACTCTGGCGACGTCGAACGCCCCTACAGACCTCACTGCAAGCTGCCAGTCTAGTATGAGTATGGAATCGGTCGAGCCCGGCGGTGGAAACAGCAGATTGTCTTCCCGCAGGTCGCTGTGAACTATAGTCTTCGGCCTTCCTTCTATCTCTTTATTCTTCCAGCCTATATAACCGGAGAGACGATCGCCCAGTTTTATCCCCTCGCTGTCGAGGTAATGGCCGAAGTGCTCGATGAAAGATACCCACTTCTCCGGGAAGTCCTCGCTGACGTTGTTTATAAAAGGCATCCAGTCCAGCCCGCGGAGCGCGTCGTTGTTCCAGTACACCGCCTGAAGCCTCGCCAGCTCCTCCACCGTGTCCGTCACCTGCTTCTCGTGCATCCCCACGACCTGATCGCCGGGCGTAAAAGCGCTCAGGTCTTCCATTACCATCGAATATGCGGGCGGTTCGTCCACGGCATAGTAAAGGCGGGCAAGGCGCATCGGCACGTTTCCCGCCACTTCTCTGTAAAAACGTATCTCTCTTTGAAACGCGTGCGTATCGTCATCGAATCCCCGTAATGTCTCAGCTTCGGGCATGATCTTTATTACCACGGATTCGGGAGCGCCTTCTTCCCGTTTGTCGTACTCAATCCCTACGCGTACGACAATACTCAGAAAACCTACTCCCTGTCCCAGAATACTTTTCGTCAGAGTCCTTGCGGCAGCTTTTTTAAGCACCCCTCCCTCCCTGAGCGCGTGAGTTATCCACTCGGGAGTTATATCATCCTGATGCATTGGATCTTTGATCATCACTAACAGATTATAAAAAAGAATCTCATGAAATTAAACTGGAAGAGGCACCATATGTTTTTAGAAGCGGATCATGCCGCCGGTTCCGTATTATTAATCCAGCGGGATGAACGCTCTTATCCTTTCGGTAGGATCGCTAGCAACATACATGTAAAAAAAAAGAGCAAATATAACCGCGATACATATGGCTATTGTTATTAA
>Ga0307426_1000658_pt1 | contig 23558 bp, 16 predicted proteins | sample SalMarWE160340MG_FD_202165 | JGI IMG/M metagenome (GOLD analysis project Ga0307426, IMG submission 202165) | Salt marsh sediment microbial communities from the Plum Island Ecosystem LTER, Massachusetts, United States - WE1603-40 | ecosystem: Environmental > Aquatic > Marine > Intertidal zone >...
TGTGTTGCCTTAGTATTTTTTCATACTGTGAAGCACTAATTTTAAGTGTTTAGAGGGAGGAGGACTGAAAATGTCAGCTGGCTACCATGGAAAAATATTAAAAATCAACCTCAATGATTTGTCCTATGAGGTCGAAGAAAAGGATGAATATTTTTACAGGACTTTTATGGGAGGCAGTGCAATGGCCTCCTATTTCCTCTTGACAGAGATGGAGGGCAGGGTTGACCCCTTAGGCCCTGATAATATCTTCGTGATCACCACATCAGTTCTAACAGGAGCTGCACTCCCTGGGGCGAATCGTGTTACCCTGGCCGCCAAATCTCCGTTGAGTGAGGGATTCGGCGAAGCAGAAGCCGGAGGATTTTTCTCTGTGGAGTTTAAAAAAGCAGGATTTGATGCAGCGGTGATCAAAGGCAAAGCACCCAAACCGGTTTATCTCTGGATATCTGATGGAAAAGTGGAGTTCAAGGATGCCTCAGACCTATGGGGCAAGGATTCGGGTTATGCCCAAGGCAAGATCCGTGAAGAATTAGGTGATGATAAAGTCCAGACAATAACAATCGGCCAAGGAGGGGAAAATCTGGTCCGCTATGCCTGTGTCGTCCATGACCTCAGACACACGGCCGGCAGAGCAGGAATGGGTGCTGTTATGGGATCGAAAAATATCAAAGCTGTGGCGGTAAGGGGAAAGTTGCCCATCGAGCTTCATGATAAGGAAAAAATAAAGGAACTGTCCGCCTTTTTTGCCAAAAACAGGAAAAATCACCCTGTGTGTGAGATCTTGACGTACGGGGGAACATTGGCCTGGGATATGGAAGACCTCGATTCAGACGGTGTCCTGCCTACGAAAAACTTCCAGGGTGGCGCGTTCGACAGAGTGGAGGATGTCACTTTCGAAAAGCTCAAGGAAACGGTTTTTGATGGGCAGTACACGTGTTTTGCCTGTCCTGTGAGGTGCAAGCCCATCGCTGCAGGAGGAAAATATGATATCGACCCGGCTTATGGGGGCCCCCAGTACGAAACTTCAGGAGCTTTCGGGCCGAACATGCTCGTCAATGATATCGAGGTGATCGCCAAGGCCAATGAGCTATGTAACAAATACACACTCGATTCTATCGATTGCGGGATGACCATCGCTTTTGCCATGGAGTGCTATGAGAACGGACTCCTTACAAATGAAGACACCGATGGGATTGACCTGCGGTTTGGAAACGGCGAAGCAGCGCTGACAATGATCGAGAAGATCGCCTTCAAAGAGGGATTCGGTGCACTTTTAGCGGAAGGCAGCTACCGGGTCGCCAAAAGCTTGGGAAACGGGGCTGAACATTTTGTTTGTGCTGTGAAAAAACAGAGCTTTGCCATGCACGAGCCTAGAGGGAAGAACAACATCGGCTTCGCTTTTGCTCTTTCACCCACTGGAGCTGACCATATTGAAGCGGCTCATGATATGCCCTTTGAGGAGGGCCGGTGGGCCGTTCCTGACCTCTATCCCATCGGCATTCTGAAGGGAGTTCCTGCGCGGGATTTGACCCCCTATAAGGCGCGCTGGTTCGTCTATAATCAGCACATCTATTCCGTACTCAACTCGCTGTGCCTCTGTTTCTTTACAGCAGGTCCTGCCAGGCTCTTCCGTTTGAATCATATGGTCGAGATGGTCAATGCGGCGACAGGCTGGGAGACGAGTCTTTTTGAGTTGATGAAACTCGGGGAGAGAACGACTACTCTGGCTCGCGTCTACAACGCAAGAGAAGGCTTTGACCGCAAGGATGACACCCTGCCGGAGAGGCTTTTTGAACCCCTGACCACAGGTTCCTTGACAGGAGTGAAACTGGATAAGGAGGAGTTCGAGAAAGCCCTGGATTATTACTACGAGATGATGGGCTGGGATGTGGCGACTGGGGTCCCTCGAGAAATGAAGCTCTACGAACTCAACATCGCTGACCTGTCTCAGTTCTAAAAATTACAGGTCCATCCAAAAGAAAACTTCCCCGAACATTGTGCTTCACAATCCACACATATTGGATGAGAGGTTGGCGTTGACATCGCTGTAAAGCTCGGATTTTAGGCTCAGATTTCAACCACTCGATCGCTGAATTCCAAAACTTCCATATTTTTTAGGAAATCCTCTCCGTCACGGCCCGGAATTTTATCAATTACTTCGGACTCTCCGTTGTTTATCTTGATGATGTACTCTGACCGGGGGCCAACAAACACAGCCGTATCTTTTCCCCCGCCGCCTTCGAGCGTGTCATTCCCTACGCCTCCGATCAAAATGTTATCCCCTTCGTTTCCTTTCAAGATGTTGTCATAAGCATTTCCCGTGAGATTGGCACTGTTGGTTCCTGTTAACGTCACCTTCACCAGATGCTGTGATTTGTAGGTATAGACCTGAGATTCATCGAACTTTAAGGAAAATGTCCCCTCAAAGTACTCCGGCAATTCCGGGGTATATGTGAGATAGGGAGGGAAAAACTTCTGGATCAATGCGTATCCGGCCGGATCGAGCTCTTCCATTCGCGTGCGGCTTCCAGCAAAATACCGGCCAAAATGGGATTGTCCTTCGGATACATCTTCGGGAGCGATCTCTCGTCCTTCATAGAGTTTTGGCCTCACTGTCCATAAGTCATAGTAATTATCGATGAGAACGCCGACATATTCGTTGGGATGTTCATCGGGCTCATCTTCAGGCCATGCTCGCCATCCTTTCTCCGCAGCTTTATCATTAGCGGTTCGCATCTCTGCGATCATTTCCGGAAGGACTTGTTTGACACCATTGTCGTGGACGAGATGCCAGATCTCCTCGAACGACGCATCACGTGTGATGTGGTTCATGTAATCTTCGTCTCCCTCAGCGGGACACTCGTTCGCTCGAAGGTCCTGCATGCTCAGGTCTGTAGCACCTCTGAGTGGGCCTCGATACGCCTTGCGAAGGTCGGGTTCAGTGTTAAAAAAGACCATTGTCGCCTTTCGATCGGCCATGGCATTGGCGATTGCGGACTTATCGTTGCCATACTCAGACCCTGGATAATCCGTCAAGATAAACTCGAGCACATTCCTGCCTTTTTTGATCTGGTCATCGGTCCATCTGTCCTGGGCGAGGATATGAATCGGCTTTCCGTTAGGCGCATAGATCTTGGTGTATTTGACGAACACATCCCTGAACACATGGGGAACATTCTCGGGTAGGAGGACTATGCCATTTGGCGATTGAGATATGTCTATGTCAGGCAGGGTGACTCTCTCGGATCGTGCCGCTTCAACCTCCTGAGTTTTGCTCTTTTGTTTTCCGCATGAAATAAAAACACTCAATCCAACAATTAAAAACATTACGGTCCGTCTTTTCATGACTTCTCCTTTTTATTGTTTGTAATCGGCATTTGAATCTACGGATCGGCTTATTCCGATTTTGGCATTCTAACATATTATAATTCTCGAAAAAAAAATTTCAGTTTTTTGAGCTCAAGGGAAGCATCCTTATTTCCGTGATAAGGGTATTAGAGACAAAAAGGAGCGAGTCAATGTCTTTATGAGTCTGATGGTGGTGGGTGGGGGAGTCTTCGACGAATATGGACTGTGACGAGTTCCTGCTATTATCATTTGACTTGAGAGCATCACGGAAATAAGGATGCTTCCGAGCTCAAGTTTAGCCTTTCTAAATCTGAGATGGTGTGCATGCTTATGGGCGTTCTAGAATGCCTCAATCGTCTGATGGAGAAAACCAAATCATGAGTATTCTTGCAATTTTTATGGAAATACCCTTATGATGGAATGCGCTAAATCTAGGAAAGAAAGGAGGACTGAGATGAGTGATCCGATAAACAAAAAAATTCAAACGGGCAATGCCATATCAAGGCGAAAATTTCTTAATTATGCAGCCTCTTCAGCTGCTGCCTTCACCATTGTTCCCCGATATATTTTGGGCGGAAAGAGGTATGTCGCTCCAAGTGATAGATTAAACATCGCTATCATCGGAACCGGCGGCCAGGGAATCAATAATATGAAGAATCTTTTGCGCTATCCGGATATCCAAATCATCGCGATATGTGACGTCAATGAAGAGAGCGATTACAGCGAGTTCTATTATGGCGGCACAGCAGGACGTTTTCCTGCCCTGGCCGTACTTAAAGACCATTATGATAGCCTGCCAGATTCCAAGGGGACAAAGGTCTGCCCTGACTACGTCGATTTTCGAGAGATGCTGGACAAAGAGATGGCGATCGATGCCGTACTGATCGCCACCCCTGATCACATCCATGCTATTGCCGCCTTGGCTGCTGTAGAGGCAAAAAAACATATTTTCTGTGAAAAACCTTTGACGCATTCCATATATGAAACCCGCATTTTGACGGAGGCTGCCCGATCTGCCAAAGTGGCCACACAAATGGGAAACCATGGTCACTCGAGTGAGGACATCCGTCTGATGGTCGAATGGATCCGTGACGGAGCTATCGGCCCGGTCCGAGAAGTGCATGCCTGGACGGACACCGGGCGGGACGGGCGCATCGACAGAGTCACCCGGCCAGAGGATACACCGCCTGTTCCCCCCGGACTTGATTGGAATCGTTGGTTAGGCCCTGTCGAATACCGGCCCTATCACCCCGAGTATACGCCCTATAACTGGCGAGGCTGGTGGGCTTTCGGCACCGCAGCTTTAGGTGATATGGGCTGCCACAACATCGATGCCGCATTTTGGGCCCTGGACCTGAGATATCCGGAATCCGTTGAGGCGAGCTCCGTTGAATTGAATGACGAGACCACTCCGTTAGCCTCCATCGTTCATTATACGTTTCCCGAACGCGGCGAGATGCCGCCGCTAAAGCTCAGATGGTATGACGGTGGACTTCAACCTCCGCGGCCCGAAGAGTTAGAACCCGATCGAAGTATGGGGGATAATGGACTTCTTTTTGTGGGGGATAAAGGGAAAATACTCGCTGGAGGTTGGAGTGAAAGTCCCCGTATCATTCCGGAAACTAAGATGAAGGCATATCAACGGCCAGCCAAGACGATCCCCCGGGTTGAGGGTCATCATCGGGATTGGATCAATGCCTGCAAAGGAGGGAAGCCAGCCAGTGCCAATTTTGATTACGGAGGCCCTTTGACTGAATTGGTCCTGCTTGGGACTGTTGCCATGCGCACGAAAAAAAAGCTCTATTGGGATGGCCTGAACATGAAGGCGACAAACGCTCCTGAAGCGGATGAGTATATCCGTCCTGAGTATCACAACGGTTGGACGCTCGGAAGATAAACAGTTCTGCCTTGACTGGAGATGTTTCTCAAATATATTATTGTCAAAAAAACATCCTAGGGTGAAAAGATAATACGGTATCGAGGCCGGAATAAAGCCAAAAAAAGGAGGGAAATCTATGTCTCGACCAGTCACCTTATTTACCGGACAGTGGGCGGACCTATCTTTAGAGACGCTTGCGGAAAAAGCGAGTTCATGGGGATTTGATGGATTGGAGCTGGCTTGTTGGGGAGATCATTTTGAAGTGGATAAAGCCATCGGAGATGATGGGTATGTCAAGGCAAAACGTGAGTTGCTGGAAAAATACGATCTCAAATGTTATGCCATCAGCAGCCATCTGGTGGGACAGTGTGTTTGTGATCCCATCGAGCCGCGTCATAAATCCATAATTTCAGAGGAACTCTGGGGAGATGGAGATCCTGAAGACGTGCGCCAACGCTGCGCAGAAGAGATGAAAAGAACGGCAGTTGCGGCCAAGCTTTTAGGTGTGGATCGCGTAAATGGATTCACTGGAAGCAGTGTATGGCACAAACTGTATTTTTTTCCTCCCACCAGTCAGGAGGAGATCGATTTGGGGTATAAAGATTTTGCAGATCGTTGGCTGCCCATCATGGAGGTATTCAAGACAGAGGGAGTCAAGTTCGGGCTCGAAGTCCATCCCACAGAAATCGCCTACGATATTTTCACCGCACAGCGCACCTTGGATTCCATCGGGAATCATCCGAATTTTGGGTTTAACTTCGATCCCAGTCATTTCATCCATCAATTCATAGATCCTGTTACCTTTCTTGAAGAATTCAAGGACCGTATCTTTCACGTCCATGTGAAGGACTCCCGCGTTCAACTCACGGGACGCAATAGTATTTTATCCTCTCATCTCGACTTCGGTGATCCCAGGCGAGGATGGGACTTTGTCTCGCCGGGAAGAGGGGATGTTAAATGGGATCCCATCGTCAGGGCACTCAACCGTATCGGATACAAGGGGCCTCTTTCCATTGAATGGGAAGATTCGGGAATGGATCGCGAGTATGGTGCCCGGGAGGCCTTGGAAATGATTCGAAAAATAGACTTTGCGCCATCAACGGTCGCCTTTGATGCGGCCTTTTCCAAAGAGTAATTATTCTGAATAATTCAGGTTACATAATGTATGAATTTTAAACGGAGGAGTGCGATGAGCGAAGAAACTGGATTCACAACCATGACAGGAGGAAAAGCCCGGGGTGAGGCCCCCGAGATCGGGGTGGGCATGCTGGGTTATGCTTTCATGGGGAAAGCGCATACGAATGCCTATAAAACCATTCCTTATATGATCTATCCGCCTCCCGCCATCCCTAAGCTGGTCGGAATTTGCGGACTGGTTGAGGATGAGGCTGCAGAGGCAGCGCGGCGCTATGGGTATGAGAACTATTATACGGATTGGCGGAAGATGCTGAAGAACGATAAGATCCAACTGTTCGATAACGGAGGGCCCAATGACATTCATCTAGAGCCGTGTATTGCAGCAATGCAGGCGGGCAAACATGTTATTTGCGAAAAACCCATGGCCCGCAATGCTGAAGAAGCCAGGCACATGCTCGAGGTCGCTCAGAAAGTGAGTGTGAAACACATGGTAGCATTCAATTACAGGTTCTTGCCAGCTATTTGCCAGGCAAAAAAACTGATTGCAAGCGGGGCCTTGGGCCAGATCTACCATTATCGTGCCCAATACCTCCAGGAATGGATCATGCCACATTATGGAACACCCAGGATATGGCGTCTGGATAAAAAATCTGCTGGAAGCGGTGCGTTGGGCGATCTGGGTGCGCATATCATCGACCTGGGGCGTTTTTTGGTGGGTGAAATGAAAAGCGTCAGCGCAGTGACCCGGACATTCATCGAGGAACGTCCGCTTCCTGAGGGAGGGGGAACAGGAAAAGTGGATGTGGACGATGCTTTTGTGGCTACGGTAGAATTTGATAATGGTGCCATCGGGACTCTTGAAGCGACGCGTTTTGCCGGCGGAAGGAAAAATCACCAGGTCCTGGAGATCAACGGTGAAAAAGGGTCCATCTATTTCGACCTGGAGAGGATGAACGAACTGCAGATCTTTTGGGTTGGAGAGGAGCCCAAAGAAACACAGGGATTCCACAACGTTCTGATTTCCGAGGCCTACCATCCCTGGTGGGAGCACTGGTGGCCCCACGGTCATATCATCGGATGGGAACATCTTTTTATTCATGAGCTTACGCATCTTCTGGACTGTATCGTGAAGGATAATGATGTGGCTCCCTGGGGCGCCACGTTCGAGGATGGCTATTATGCTGCCGTCGTTTGTGATGCCATTCTAGAATCGGCGGAACAGAGAAAGCACGTGGATATTCAATATTAAGGGGAGGGACAAAATGGATGAAAAGACAAGTCAGAACAAAGCGGAAGGAATGACGACTGGGAAAACATCGTGGCTCTTCTGGACTTGTTTCATTGCCCTGATCGCTACGTCATTCGGCTTTATCATCAGAGCTCAGATCATCGGTGATCTAGGAGTACATTTTAATTTGAGTGAAACTCAGAAAGGTGAAATCCTGGGCGTCGGACTGTGGCCTTTTGCCCTCAGCATCATCCTGTTCAGCCTGGTGATCGATAAAATCGGATATGGCAGGTCGTTAGCTTTTGCATTCATCTGTCATGTCCTTTCGGCAATAATCACGATTTTTGCGACAGGGTATCAGATGTTGTACTGGGGCACATTCATTCTTGCCCTGGGAAACGGAACCGTTGAGGCCGTTATAAACCCGGTTGTCGCCACCATTTATCCCAAAGAAAAGACGAAGTGGTTGAATATTCTTCACGCCGGTTGGCCTGGAGGACTGGTCTTGGGCGGATTGCTGGCCTTGATCATGGGCCCTGGAGCGGATTGGAGATGGAAGGTTGGCTTGATCTTCATCCCTACGGCCATTTACGGATTCATGATGATCCGTGCCAAGTTCCCTGTCCATGAGCGTGTGAAAGCGGGCGTGCCCTATAAAACAATGTTGCAGGAAGTGGGTGTTATCGGTGCAACTATCGTCGTGGTCATCATGATAGCGGAGATCGGTCGCATCTTCGATTGGACGCTTGCACTGAAGATCGTTATAGGCGCTGTTCTTATCATCGGGTACGGATTATATGTGCGTTCTTTCGGCCGTCCCTTGTTTATCCTGTTATTGCTGATCATGCTTCCTCTGGCGACAACGGAACTGGGAACCGATAGTTGGATCACTGAACTCGTTACACCTGTTATGAAAGGATTAGGCCTTCAAGCAGGTTGGATTTTGGTTTACACCGCCTTGATTATGATGGTCTTACGATTCTTGGCCGGTCCGATCGTGCACAGACTTTCGCCTTTGGGTCTGCTGGCGGTATGCAGCGCGATAGCGATCGTAGGTCTGGTTACCATGTCCAAAGCTGTAGGGATCATGATATTTGTGGCAGCGACGATCTATGCCTTAGGGAAAACGTTCTTCTGGCCGACGATGCTCGGTGTTGCGGCTGAACGGTTCCCCAAAGGCGGGGCGCTCACGCTCAATGCGATCGGAGGCATGGGGATGCTGAGCGTTGGAGTCTTCGGTGCCGTGTTTTTGGGGAATATTCAGGACAAACAGATCGATCGAGAGCTATTTCAGCAAAATCCTGCTGTTTATGCTAAAGTCGTTGCCGAGGAGAAAACTAGCGTATTTGGAAAATACAGGCCGCTTGATCATGACAAGCTCGGAGCGCTCGAAAACAGTGACAAGTTGGTGGTCGAAACGATCCAGGCATCGGCAAAGAAAAATGCTCTTTTGACGGTCGCCATCTTTCCGGCTATCATGTTGATCTGTTATATCGCTCTCATCCTCTATTTCAGATCCAAAGGCGGCTATAAAGCGGAGGAACTCATCGTCCAGAGGGAATGAACCTTGTGTTTTGCACGTGTTCTGTGGTGGCTCATTCAAGCTGGATCAAGCTAAGGAGTCCCAGCCTCCGAATTTTAAAAGAGAATTCCTGCATTTGTAGTCTTCTCTCTCCTTTAAGATGACCAGTCCCTGAGTGTCAGGGTTCCTCATACAATATTCTTCGATCTCTTCAGGAGCCATCACCATGAAGGCCGTTGACAGAGCATCGCTTGTTGCACCATCAGAAGTTGAAGCCCAAGCAGCGAGCGTGCCCTCAACCGGCTTTCCCGTGCGAGGGTTGATGATATGATGGCCTTTCTGTAATCCCGAACTGCTCAAGGCTCTGTATTTCATAGATACGTGAGACAATATCTGACCTGTTTGAGCTGGATTGCTCACTGTAACCGGCCATCCATTTTCCCCCGGTGGCTCAGCGAGCGCCAGAACCGAGCTTTTTCCTCCGTGAATGAGCGCAGATTCAATGTCCCACTCTCTGAAAAGCCCGGCTATCTGATCGACGGCATACCCTTTGGCGAATCCTCCAAGATCCACGTGAATGGAATCGGCCAGCAGCATTATACTAAAATTGGTTTCATCCAGCTGCAGCAGGTGCATGCCAGTATTTTCTCCAGCCGTGATATCAAATGCACCATTTGTCTCAATCGTTAATTGAGCACATCGCTTCAAGCACTCAAACGTTTCCAATCCGATTTGTGTGGACTGGTTTTTGGCAAGATTATTGATGCGAGAGATGTCGCTGTTTTCGATAAAACGACTCAACTCCTGTTCAAGCCGGTCAAGCTTACGAAAGGCCTCCCAGGCCGCCTGTTCCGCATAGCCGACATCATCATGAATGGCAAAAATCTCGAAAACAGTCGCCATGCTGTTGTGAGAAAAACGAAAGGCATTGTGCGGGATTTTTCCCTGAAAACGGATCATACGGGGTTCTCGAGGAGGTTTGCTCATTTTAGATAATTCGGACTACTTTTCATTCTAATTTGAGTGGCTTTGGACATATAAATCCATGAGATCTTTTGCAATATAACCGCGAATTTCAACCTGTGGACGTAGTTCAGTGGGGAATCTGAAAAGAGGCACATATAAGCTCCTTTCGCCTGGAGGGGGCCATTCATACAGTTTTTTGAGCAGTTCGGATTCTACACTCGGGGAAGCGATTATGACCTGTGCAGCTGGCTGACTGAAATTGACTTTGTTCCACCAACCGGTGTTGGGAAAGGAGCGCAAATACCAGGGAAGGGGCCAATAATCATCTGCCGGACAAATGACTTCGATGAGCATGTTTTTTCCGTCAGGGTGAATGGTGGCGATTTCTTCAATGCTTTCAACTACTCGAAAAATATCTCTGCTCGTGTGAGCGTAAACATACGGATTTGAGGGGTCGGCTTCGTACTTGAAATTCGAGAGATAAGATTGCACGAGAAGGTTACTCACACCAAGGACAAGGAATAGAAAAACAAAGCTACGTAGAATATTCTTCATTTTTATCGCTAAGAGTGACGTCGCTCCGAGTGCTGCAAGTAATATCATGCCATGATAGAATCCGAGCATACTCCAGGGAGTCTTGTACGGGATTATCGAATAGATCAATGCCAAAATGACCGTATAAAATGCGATAAATCTGAGCAAACTGTGATCCATTTGGGGATGTTGCTTTCGTCTTAAGGCTACGGTTAGGCCGATTCCGGATAAAATAACGATGAGTAATTCGTTCCAGAAGGGGTGTGCGGAGTGTTTCGAACCGATTAGAAGTTTGAAATAATAGAACCAGGGGTGCATGTGCCAGCTGTTTTGACCGGCTCTCTGGAGATAATACTTGTAGGCAATAAAGGAGTCGAGAATTCCTCTGGGGTGTGTGAAAAATGAAGAGTAAAACAAGACTGAGATAACACAGGCCGTAGTTGTGAAAATCAGAATATGCCAGGCGTTTATTTTGAAACCAAAATGGAAAGGTTTGCCCTTTTGTCTGTTTTGGAGAGTGCCAGTAAGAAATAGGGCAAGGAGTATTGCTCCAAAGGCGATGATGCAGCTTTCTTTGGTGGCGTGCATCAATCCGAGGAATATTCCGGCAAAGACTGCCCATAAAGGATTCCTGCTCTTCACATATCGATATCCCGAGACGATCGTGCCAAAACTGAAACTAACAAGAAGCATTTCCTGGATATAATATCGACTGTAAAAAACCATGGCCGGTGAGACGGCTAAAAACAAGCCTGCAAAGAACATGACAGAGCGACTCAGGCCATTCTTCAACAGGAACAATCCCACAATGAGGAACATCCCGAAGAATACAGGTACGATCCGCAATGTCCTCTCATCGATCTCTGCTAATTTTCTAGGGGAGACAGATAGCGCAGGAATCAATGTAAAATAATTGAGTGTCGGACCGTGGTATTCGTGCGGATCATACCGATATTTATTTTCCTCGAGCAGAGCTCCAAACTTGATGGCATGAACGGCCTCATCGGTGTGCATGGGGCGCTGGGCCAATCTGGGCAGGCGCAGCGAAAAACCGATAAAAATGACAACCAAACACAGGAATAAAAAATTACTGTGTATCTTTTTTAACAGGTCGACCGTAAACCTCCGTTTCGATCCAGTGGTTCAAATCATTACTGTTGTTACCATTGCTGTACAGGCGGACATAACGTGCCTGAATGCCTTTGGCATCGATAAGCTTCCCTTCTGCTGTTTCGACATAATGGAGATCGTTGCCGACCCCTAAACCGAGAGAGTTATCATGGTCGTTGTTGAACAACACCTTCACATTCGTTATAAAATCGGGATCGTCCGCAACCTGGACGACAACGTCGAAATAGACACGAGCTTGTTTATGATAGTGCCACATGACGATCGCATAGATCTCGTATTTTGCACCCAGATCAATGGTGATATGTTGCTCGAAGGGACCCAGTTCGACGAAGCTGCCATCTATTCCCTCTTTATCACCATCGGTGATCATTGCGATCTCTCCGATAATGGGTTCCTCGTCCGTGCTCGCTACAGGTTTCCCAAGGGCGACATTTTTCGTGCCCACCGGAGCCATAAACGGAGGGCGTGGTTTCCCAAGAGGTTTTTCGAGCCTCTCCACTCCAATATTTTGAGGTGTACCGATGAACATGGGCTTGGGCAATTCTATTTCTATCGGCACGAGTTTTTCTGATTTGGGTTGACTAGTCTCCGGGCCTGTGAAAGCTAAGGCCGTTGCAAAAATGGTTGAGGCGATAAAAATCATCCACGTGAAAGGTTTTAACTTCAACATTTTTTCCTCTCTCAATTTTCCTGTCCCGAATTTATCGTATCCGATGCGATCGATGCTTACTTCGAGCGCAATTTATGGAAAAAATGATTCACTCCGATGATATTGCCCGTTGGAAATAAAAGCAACACAAACAACGCTGCCATCTCGACTAGATTCTTATTCACGATAAGGTAGTTCCCTTCGGAAGGAATGGCATAGTAGAGGCCGATGAAGGGGGGATTGCAGACATAATACAGCAGAATGAGGCTTATCCCGGCAACGGTGGCGATCCGTGATAAACATCCCAAGATTAATCCCAATCCGATAAGGATCAACCCCCAGGTGTTCAAGACATTCACGATGGGAAGAACGGATGGATTTTCTGCTATCCCTTTGAATATCCCGGCAAAGATCCATTTAGACTCGAGCAAAAAACTGGCGGCAGACCACTGAGGATTCATCAGCTTTGAAATCCCTTCATAAAGGAAATGCCAGCCGATCAGGATACGGAGTGTGACTAAGGCCGCCAGCTGCCAGTTGGAGTACTTTTTGTCAATTCTCATATTTGAAACTCCAGAGGATCGAATTCGAGCCTTCGAGCCTTTTCTACAGCCTGGTTGACCTTAAGCACCGTGACTGCTGTCTTATAACCGATATCGTAAGGGCAGTTTAATTTCTCGAGCCCCCGTATCGCATTGAAGAAATTTGCCAAATGAGGCAGATGGTAAGGATCGTTAAAGGTGACAGGGATATCATGGCGGTCTGGCCCGATCGTCTCTCGAACATCCAGAACAGCGCCTGAAGTGATTTGAGGGGTGACTTTCTCCGGTGCACTCAGATACCCTAAGGAAACCCATTTATCCCACTGGGGTGCTGTGGGCTCCCGATAGACACCCCCTCTATTGGCCGATTCGGAAATCTGGAGCGTCCCTTGATCCCCTAAGAAATTTTCAAAATAGCCTTCGCTGCTGTTGGTCGTTAAGGTTTGATAATTAGCCCTCACAACACCCTGCTCGGTCTCGTACTCGTATATGGCGAGGACTGTGTCATACCACTCGTGTGTATCTTTGCTGTAGTAATCCGTACCCCCACTCGCCATCACGGACTTCGGCTGTGCGTCTAGAAACCAGTTGAAAATATCAATTTGATGGGACCCCAGGTCCACAATAGGCCCCCCCCCCAGTCCTTTATACCATCGCCAGTTCCGGAACTGATGCATGGACTCATAACCGTATTTCTTCAGAGTGGCGGAATCAATTATATTTTTTTTAGGCCAGCCAATGTCGGGCTGTACTGCCTTGTTCCACTGTCCTTTGACTGCAGTGATACGGCCCAGGATACCTGCATCTTTGATGAGATTGTTGTAGCAGTGTAAGTACCGGGGATTGCTGCGGCGCTGATGTCCGATCTGAAGGAGTTTTCCTGTTCTTCTGGCAGCTTCAACCATTATTCGAGCACCTTCGAGTGTATTGGACATCTCCTTTTCGCAGTACACATGGAGATTCGCCTCAAGGCAGGCCACAGTGTGATCTGCATGCCAAAAATCGGGGGTGGCAATGATGACGGCATCCAGGTTCTTCTCCTCTGTGAGCATTTCCCGGTAATCCATATAGGTGTTCACTTCATGTTTATATTTTTTCAATACTTGGGCGGCCCGTTTTTGGTTGTATGACTCCCAAATATCACAGACGGCCCTAAACCGTAAGCCGGGAAGCTTCAGACAATCGTTTAGCAAAATATAACCCTGTTCACCTGTTCCCAAAAAGGCCACATTGATGTCCGACAGACCTTCTGGGATTGTCCTTTGTGATCTGGCGAGATCCTTAGGCTTATCATGGATCGTTTTGTCTAACCACGATAGAGTAAAGAGACCTAAAATCGGGAGAGTCGCCAAACCTTGAATGAAATCTCTCCGTTCTATCCCTTTTTTAGGTAAAGATTGAGAATCGTCCCTTTTCTCGTCCATTTTTTACCTTCTTTGTATGAATCATTCAGGTTCTGCAAATCATAGTATAATGAAGAATCTAATCCAGTCAATGCGATAAGCGCAGGAAAATTGATGGATATTGTCAGGTGTTGACTTGCCGAATTTTGGTGTGATAATCTCATTTTGACAATTCAACGGGACGAAATCGAATCAAACTTCATCGGGGCTGTATAACTGACCTCAAAACGACTCGATGATATATAACCGTGTTCGATTCTTGCGTGTGAGGGATTTCAAGTCATTGACTTGCCCTGACAAAGGAGACAATTATGGGAAAAAATCATTGGAGCAGACGTGATTTTATTAAACGATCGGTTTTAGTAGGAGCGACAGCACCGATTATCGGGAAGAATCTCTTTGCTGAAAGGAAGGAGAAGACAAAAAAATCGGTTCTAATTGTGTGGGGAGGATGGGAAGGCCACGAGCCAAAGCAATGTGTGGATATTTTTGCGCCCTGGTTGGAGGAACTGGGTTTCGATGTGGAAATATCCAACACACTAGACTCATATCTCGATGAAGAGAACTTGAACTCGAAGGACCTCATCGTTCAAACCGTCACCATGAGTCCCGAACAGGAAGAAAGCAAGCGCATTGGAGGACTCCTCAAGGCCGTAAGAAGTGGCGTCGGGATTGCCGGCTGGCATGGAGGCCTGGGGGATTCCTTCAGAGAAATTCCGGAATATCAATTTATGGTCGGGGGACAATGGGTCGCACATCCCGGCGGTGAAGTGCACTATGAAGTGAATATTATCGACCACGATGATCCGATCACTAGGGGACTTTCCGATTTCAAAATGTTTTCGGAGCAGTATTACATGCATGTCGATCCCAAAAATGAAGTCTTGGCAGCTACGACCTTTAGCGGAGAACATGCCCCCTGGATCGAGGGAGTCGTCATGCCAGTGGTATGGAAAAAAATGTATGACAAGGGAAGGGTCTTTTATTCATCTTTGGGACATAAAGCCAAAGATTTTGACGTGCCAGAAGCCCTGGAAATTATGAAAAGAGGGATGTTGTGGGCCTGTCATTCTCTGGAAGAATCATCTCCCAAACCGTGATGAATGACATTCCGAGTGATCCAATTGGTGATTTCGAAAAACGGTTTTCTCCATCACACAATGGGAACACTCACCATGCAATGCGATTTCATACGATCACTGTTTTGGAGATGCTTACTTTTCTGGGCAAATAAATTATGTATAGCTTGTATGATTCATTTTTAGATAAAGGAGATGTTCGATGGCTGAGAGAAAAAGTATGAATCGAAGACAATTTATAAAGCAGACAACTGGTGTCATGATCGGTGGGATTTTTTTCCCGACTATCATCCCCTCTTCAGTCCTGGGAATAGAAAATGGGATCGCTCCCAGTGAGAAGATCACGGTCGGCTGTGTGGGAATGGGAGGGATGGGCAGAGAGGACATGATGACTTTTCTGAACGAACCTGACTCTCATGTCCTGGCTGTCTGTGATGTCGATGCCAATCATCTCCAAAGAGCTAAGACACAAGTGGATGAATTTTATGGCAACAGCGATTGTGCCGCTTATCGCGATTTTCGTGAACTCATTTCAAGGCGCGATATTGATGTTATCTCGTTAGCCACGCCGGATCACTGGCATGCGATCGTTGCCATCACTGCGGCTAAGGCAGGCAAAGATATCTACGGAGAAAAACCCATTTCCCATAGCCTTCTTGAAGGGCGTGCGATGTGTGATGCTGTAAAGCGTTATGCACGCATCTGGCAGACAGGGAGTTGGCAGCGGTCCCAGGCGAATTTCCGCTTTGCCTGTGAATTGGTTATCAATGGCCGAATCGATAAAGTCCACAGCATAGAGGTGGGACTTCCCGAAGGACACGATTACAACAGGCGGAGTAATGGAGAAACTGCGACAACACCTCCTAAGGAACTGGATTATGATTTCTGGTTGGGTCCGGCTCCTTATTCACCCTACGTTTCGGCCCGGGTCCATTATAACTGGCGATGGAACCTCGAGTATGGGGGCGGTCAGTTGATGGACTGGGTCGGTCATCATGTGGATATCGCTCATTGGGGAGCAGGATTGGAGTATACAGGGCCGGTCGAGGTCGAGGGAGTGGGGGAGTATCCCCAAACCGGCTTGTGGAACAGCGCTTCGAAATATCGCATAAACACCAAGTATGCTAATGGCATTCAAATGACGATCGCCGGTGGACACGATGATATCCGGGGCGGTACAAAGTGGATCGGTAAGGATGGTTGGGTTTGGGTGAATCGAGGCAGTATTGACACCCATCCAAAGTCTTTACTTCGCGAAAAAATCAGCCCTGATGAGATTCATCTCCTTCGCGCCGAAAATCCCCTGGATCATGAAGGACATACACGAAACTTTTTGGATTGTGTCAGGTCGCGGGCTACGACCTTAGCACCCAGTGAAGTCGCGCACCGCTCGGCGACACCTGGTCACTTGGGCCAGATCGCAATGCTTCTGGGCAGAAAGATCCGTTTTAATCCGGAAACAGAAGAAATTATAGGTGATGCCACTGCGTCCAGAATGCTCGGGAATGCCATGCGCAGTCCCTGGCATCTGTAGATATCTACTTATTGACTGGATATAGGATGGAAGAATTAATGACTGTAATGAAAGCATAAACAATTGGAGGAAAAGATGAAGCGAATAAAAAAGTCCCCATATATTGGCAGCCTAGTGATCTTTCTCGCACTCTTTGTAAATTTATCTTTTTCTCATGTGCATATTTCGATGGGTGCGGGCAGCGATATTGTCTCTGACGTTAAGAGAATACTAACTGAGATCGCTGTGTATGATTACGGCCAGAGCCGTGAATCACTTTCAGCACTCAGAGAGCTGATTAAGGATTCGCTCGATTCGCCGGATCTGATAAATCAAATCGAAAAAGAGATGATCGCGTTCCTGAAATCTGATGTGACGTTTGCCGGAAAACAATTTATCTGCGAACAGTTGAGCATTATCGGTACAGAAGAATCAGTCCCTAAGCTTACCGAGATGATGTCTGATGAAAAGTCCTATGATATTGCGCTCTATGCCTTGCAGCGCATTCCAGATCCTTCGGTGGATATAGCTTTGCGAAATGCCTTGCCCAAATCTGAACACAAAGTAAAGATAGGCATTATCAATTCATTGGGTGAAAGACGAGATGGTCATGCGGTCGGTCAGCTGGACCAACTGGTCTACGATGAAGATCCTCAAATCGCTCTGTCAGCTGCGACTGCCCTGGGAAAGATCGCAGACAACAGTGCGCAGGAAGCGCTCAAAAAAGCGAGACTCAAAACCGAGGGAGAATTGCACACCCGAGTATTGGATGCTTACTTGAGGTGTGCAGGCAACATCCTTGACACGGGAAATACAAGTCTCGCCGCTTCCGTTTACCGGGACATATACGAGCATGAGGACTTGACCCACATCCGCGCAGCCGCTCTTCGTGGTCTTGCTGGGACCGACGAAGAGGGGGCTCCAGATATTATTCTTGCAGCGCTTAAAAGAGATAACAGGGATCTGCAGTCCGTCGCCATCGGCTTGATACGTGAGCTACTCCCATCTACGGACATTACAAAAATCATCCTCGAATGTCCGAATCTTTCCGGTCAGGGGCAGATCCAGTTGTTTGCAGCTTTTGCCGACAGGCAAGAAACAGCTGCTCATCAAGCTGTATTGGATGCAGTCAAACACTATGATGAAGCCGTGCGAGTCGCAGCCCTGCAAGCTCTGGCAAGGATTGGGGACGAATCTGACATTCCCTTATTGTTGAAGGTTGCGACCGAAGCATCGGGAATCGACCGTGAAGCTGCCAGAGGAAGCCTTGACTTGCTGGGTGGTAAATCAGTCAATCAAAAGATCATGGCGCTCATTCCGAGTACGGATCCTCATGTTAAGGCTGAGCTCGTCCGCAGCCTCGGTCAGCGAAATGTCGTTGAAGCTACAAAGATGTTATTAACAACCGCAGTTGATCCTGACCAGGCCGTTCGCCTTGAATCCTTTAAGTCGTTAGCCATAGTTGCGTCACCCAAGTCTATTGATGAACTGATCCAATTATTGATCCATGAAGAGAACAGTGCAATCCGCGATGAAGCAGAAAAAACCCTCGTTCTTGTGTCACAGAAGATCCAGGATCCATCCAGTCAGGCCAAGCAAGTCCTGAGAGTATTGCCGTCTGTTGAAGACATCGAAGCACGCAGCTCATTATTAGAAGTGGCCGGGAGGATCGGGGATAAGAACGCTTTGCCGGTGTTAAGGAATGAGTTGAAGAATGATAACCCTGAAAATCAGAAAGCAGCAATTTATGCACTGTCTGCATGGCCAGACGCAGAACCCATCGATGACCTGCTGAGTGTCGTAAAAACGTCCACCAATAAAACTCATAAAATATTGGCCCTTCGAGGGTATATCGATCTTGTCAAAGTCAGAAGCGACCGACCGGCTGAAGACTCGATTGCGCTCTTTATGAAAGCAATGAACCTGGCCACAGAAGCCAATGAAAAAAAGATGGCTTTGTCTGGCCTGGGAAGACTTTGGTCCGTGGAGACATTAGAAGTATCTGCGCGATATCTTGATGATCCAGCCATTAAGCCCGAGGCAGAAGCCGCTTTGATAAGGCCTTTAGAGCTTTTGCTCCAAAGCGACGATGACAGCTTAAAAGTTATGTTGAACAAAGAACTGAAAAAGACGCTGAGCAAAATTCTTTCAAGCACAGATAGTGATAAAATCCGAGAATGGGTAACAGAGATACTGGAGCGATCACGACAGCTTTTTCTCTGCCCCGGAATGCGCGTGGAATATCGATGGTGACTTTATCAGCCATGTTCGCCGCTGAGACCCCTATCGGGAGAGGTGGGCGTCCATTGGCCATCGATCAAACGTATAAGATAACCAGATTTTCCGGCTTGACGACCACCCCAACCGCCGCCTCCGATCATTTCGTTATAAGCAGTCCAATGCGAAAATCAGGCCGGCATCGTAAAAGTGAATAAGTTAAAATTATTTGATGACATGCCACTCGAGGTTTGCTCTGTCGAGATATTCGCATCCTCTTTCAGTAAACACCACGAGCTGTTCCACTGCAAATGATAAACCGTCTTCACCCCATTCCGGAACGGCAAAAGTGAAAGAGGGTTCATGCGCATAAAGCGTATTGTAATGGAGTGTGAGGGCAGGGGAGTACAGAGGATGCTGTTTGTAGCCGGGACCGATTCCCGCAACGTACGTCCCTCGCGAGAATTGCAAGCCGTTCTGAGAAAATCGCCGGATGAACATCGGAGGGGGATGGAATCCGAATCTTGCTCTGAGTATACGCGGATCATTCGGCTCGATCTTGTTACCGGCTTCACGGATCTCCTCTGCGGTACGGCCCAACACGTAGGCCGCTCTGTAGGCATCGATCATCTCGTTCATAAGCCGTAACGCCTCCTTCAAACTTTCAGGGACATCAGTCTCACCCTCTTGCAACACATAGGCAAACTGCTGAGAATCAGTTTCCAGGCCGAGCAGCATGATATCTGAATCCAATCCCACAATATCTCCGCGCCTGATGATCACATCAGCACCATTTCCGGCACTGCCGCGACGGAAATATTGAGCGGATTCTGGGTATTCAGCGATCTTCGACGGCCTTCTCAGCACGACAACCGATGGATGGTTATCAATATCCAGATGAAGATCCTGACACCTGTTCCGTATCCACCAATTCAGATCTTCGATTGTGGTGACATTGGGCATAATAACTTTATTCGAAAAGGCTTCCGCAAGAATGTCGTTTTGCACCCCCTGCACATAGCGGTACGCACTTCGCTGCTCCGGACCTATAATCGAGAGCCACAGTATGCCCAGTTGCAACGAATTAACGGTGCGGGAAGCATATTCACTTCCCAGAGCTCGTTGCATGTCGTCGCTCGTGATTATGGTTATCTGTTCCGAGTCTCCGATTTTCTGTTTCCGGATATACAGGTTCTTCATACTTATTGCAATCTTTTTGGGGTCCCTTTCTCTCACCATTTGTGCGAGTTCGGCAAAATCTTTCGGCTCAAGGTACTGAATTTCACTTCCCGTGTCAAAAAATACCAGAGTTTCGGGGACGTCCATGGATCTCTGCGCAAATTTGCTCGGTATTACCATGCCCTCATGGTTTGCCGGAAGTAGCGAAAGGTAAACCGGATGTTCTCTGTACGATGTCTGCCGGTAAAGAGGCTCCTCATCATTACGGATAATCCACATGTCCACCCCTTGTTCTCGCATGATTTTCGGAAGCACGTTCTTCTTTTTCCATGCCCAGAACTTTTCCATGAGCTTGACACGTTCCCGCATCGGAATAAAATTCGCCGCATCTCTCCCTGAACCCGGCTTTGGCACCTGGGCGTAAGAACTGCTGACCATGATAAGTAACATAATGAATAAAATTATGCCGAAACTTTTTTTTGCCTTCATTTCAGATCTCTCCTTAAAAAGACAGTCAGTGTATCACACTCAAAACGACACATACAACAGCACAGGCTAAATATCCTCTCAGGTTTTCTTTTTTTTTAGGTTGATCTATGAGAGACGAAAGATCGGTTCTTAAAGAAAACGGGTCATCTCCTTTTTGTCCTCTTAGCCTTAGACTTAAAGCGTGAAAGAGTCGTTTCATAGCCCGGTAGACGGGGATGTTTGCTGTCTCCGGTTTTTTTCGTTTTTTTTCATCAAAGATGACAAAGGGATCCACCACCTCTTGAATAGAATCATGTCCGCCGTTTTCCTTGAACCACACCCATGCTGCATGTAAAGCGGCTCCCAACGCCGCGCCTTCACCCTCAACGGGAACAGTTTCTGCTTCGAAGACATTGGCGATCGTCTGACACCAGGCCTCAGATTGAGATAATCCTCCAGTCAGACGGATTTCATCGGTATCCAGCGACATGCGGCGGAAACCGTCGTAGAGGCTGAGAACGTGACCCTCTAAAACTGCCCGGCAGAGAATTTCTCTGGTAAAATCCTCCAATCCGAACCCGAAATACACAGGCGCAGCATGAGGAAGATCCGGTGTCCTTTCTCCGCTGTACCAGGGGATAAGCAGTTTCCCGTCATTCCCCGGTTTTGTTTTCCGGACGATCTGGTTGAACTTTTCGTGGGTCAGTCCAAACTGGGTGAGAATTTGATTGTATCCGTTCGCCAGGTTGGAGACACAGAGCAAAGGAAGGAAGTGTCCCGTACTATCGCAATAGGAAGCGATCTCTCCGGTGGGATCGGTAAAGGGCTCTTCCATGAATGAAAAAGCCGTTCCGCTGGTGCCCAGACTGACGCTCACGATCCCGGGGCGGACGTTGCCAGTGCCGATGGCTCCGTACATGTTGTCTCCCGACCCGGCATCGATAGTGCAGTTTGGTGAAAATCCGTATTTTTCAACCAGAGTTTGCGATATACGTCCAATGCTTTGATCAGACGGTTTGATCGGCGGGAGTTTACCCCTCAACCCTGGATCGATAGCTCCGATGGCTTTGTCCGACCATTTTCCAGAACTGGGATTCCACAGAGCCATACCGGATGTGTCGCCCGGCTCCATGACCCGCACACCCCCTTCTTTACCACCAGTCAGGAACCAGTTGACGTAATTGTGAACCACAAAAAAGGTCGTCGACTTTTGATAGATCTCTTTTTCATGCCGGTACATATGGAAGATTTTAGGGGCTGTGTATCCTGTCCTCTGGCTGTTTCCCACTTCTTGGATCATGGCTTCCTGGCCACCCACACGATCGGTCAAAATTCCACACTCCTCAGCCGTTGAGAAATCGTTCCACAATTTGCTCCGTGGACGGGTCAGATTCCCCTCATCATCCAGTGCGACGAGGCCGTGTTGTTGACCTGAGACAGAAATGGAACGAATGTGTTCCAGAGAGACATCTGATGCTTTCAACCTCCCAAAGGCCATGTGTATGGCATCCACCCACATCTTTGGATCAGATTCAGACACTCCAAGGCCAAGGCCTTGTATCACACCGTTTTGTGTCTTGTACTTTGGCAGATCCTCATCATAGATCACAGAATTAACATGAATGACTTCTTCTGCTTCTGTATCAATAACCACGAGCTTGCAGCTTTGTGTGGACACATCCAATCCTGCAAAAAGTTCCTTGTTCATGATGATATCCTACCAGTTCTTGATGAGGATCTCCTCCAGTTCACCCCGGTGAGTTTCCGAATGGAGATGACACTCTATGATTTTCTCATGGGGAAGGCGCCTGACCCTCTCTTTCATTCTTTCGAGCGCCATGATGTTCAATTCTACAGCCTTTTGCACAGGCATGTTCTCAGGATTGATGTCGATCCCGAAATACTCCTTATATCCGTAGGCCCAGAGAGAATACAGCAAAGCTTCAGTCTCTTGGGGATTGACGACACCGATGTTGTTGTCCTGGTCGTAATTGCCGTCAGGTTGGCTGTTCCAGTGTGTGTGGGCAAGACGACCATCCATCATTACCAAGGAGAATGCCGCTGGAAGGATCTCGAAGCTCATCTTGACATGACCCACTTCTGGATTGAGACCGACCAAGGTATGTCCCTCATCAAGGAGTCGACGATTTTCAGGATTCTTCATTTTCTTTTCAATCCTTTGGGCGGCTAACAATCCTTCTGCTGTCGTGCGATAGATATTATTAGGCACAGGCTCATACCCTTTGGGCTCGATGGCGACCCTCACTCCGGGCACTGTATCCATGGCCTCTGCCATTGCTGTTTCAAAGAGATCCCACATCTGCATAAAGGGTTTTCCGTGCAAATAGCGGTAACCATCCATTCCGGGCCAAGATATGGCCATATCTGCGTCCATATCTCTAACCAGTCTCAACCCGCCGACAGCGATCTCTGTGGCTTTTTTTCGTATGTCTGGGTTGGGATTGGAGAGTGAGCCGAACTCGAACATCTTGTCGAAGAAGTGAGAAAAGGGAACCGCAACCAACCTGATTCCGGTCTCTTCTTCTAGCTTTTTATAGAGATGAGCATTCTCTTCGTTCACCTCATCGGGATAGTGGGCTTCGATGCCCTTCACTCCCAACCCGGCCATTTCAGCTGCCATTTCGATCCGATCGGGAATTGTGGCCTCTTCGACGAACCTGTCGTGAAACCGACCTCCTCCTGGAGTGAAATACCAAATGCCGACTGAGACATTGATCTCCAGATCCTTTTTCAGATTTTGAA